>Ga0209533_1000101_pt1 | contig 73987 bp, 64 predicted proteins | sample COG_04_FD_184748 | JGI IMG/M metagenome (GOLD analysis project Ga0209533, IMG submission 184748) | Pelagic Microbial community sample from North Sea - COGITO 998_met_04 (SPAdes) (version 2) | ecosystem: Environmental > Aquatic > Marine > Neritic zone/Coastal water | place: Helgoland, sampling...
TCTATTAATTTTATACTTACCATCTAGTCCAATAAACCCCCATTTTCTTACATTTCTTACTGGAGCTAAACCTCCATTGAATTCTAGTGCATGCTCAAATTGAGGGTTGATTTCTATTTTACCTGATTTGTCAATATATCCGTATTTTTTTCCAATTTTCACAGGAGCCAATGCATTTCCATCAAAAATATAAGCTTCATTAAACTGAGGGTTTATCACAACCTCACCGTCTCGATTTATCCATCCATATTTCCCATTTAATCTAACTTGAAATAAATCTCCATCAATTTTTATCATATCGTACTGAGGATTTACAATAAATTTACCACTCTCATTGATGATACCCCATTTATTATCTTCGTTTGCAACAGTTGCCAATTTACCGCTAAATTCATTACCGATATAAAATTGAGCATTTACCGTGAATTTCCCTTCCTGATTTATGTAACCATCTTTTCCATCTAGAGTTACGCTACACAATCCCTCACTGAAATAACCGGTCCTTTCAAATTGAGGGGCAATTACTATTTCCCCTTCTTTGTTAACAAACCCCCATTTCTGACTGTTATTGGATTTAATTAGAATAGCTGATAATCCCTCAGAAAAATTTCGGGTTTCTCTTGCTTCAGGTAAACTAACCAATATTTCACCTTGTTTGTTGATTAATATTGGATAAGAGTCTTCATTCACTATCCAAGCTACTTCTTCTGAAAATGCACCAGCATTTTCGTAATTTCCGGGAAATGCATATTTTCCTTCTTTGTTTATATATTTATAACCTTGGTTTTTCCCATCTGATTTTACACGTGCTAAACCATCATGAAATAAATCGGCCTCTTTAAACTGTGGATTAATAATTATTTCTCCGTCTCTATTAATGTATTGATATAAGCCATCGACTTGAACGGGAATCAATTCAAAGTCAGGAATATTACCTGTATTGCCACATGAATTAAGGATAAATAGTGAAAAGATAGAGAGAATAAAAAGGATTGTCTTTAATTTTTTCATTGTGTGTTGTTTTAAAATTATATTTGAGTCAATAGTTTTTTTGAATATTAAATTATTATTGAGATTTTAAAATTATGGAATTTCGGGGCAATCTCTGTATTTAGCTAGGTTAATTATTGGTTTTTAGCATATTATATTTATACAAGGTTTTTGAAAGTTCTGTAGCAAAAAGCCTAGCAGTTTTTTCATATTCATAGTAGGAGTCATTTATGATGTTATTTTTGTTAACATAAATGGAGTATGTCAAACCAAATTTAACCCCGTTTTCAATTACCTCAAAAAAGCTAGACTCGGTTACAAATCCATAAGAAATTCCGATTTTAGAGTAAATTAAAATGTCTTTGGGAATAATGGAATAGCCAAGATCTGAAAATTTGTGATAATTGTCGGGAAATTGGTTGCTATCAGAGTATTGTTTATTCGATAAGTCTCTAGGTACTTTTTTCAAACATCTTTTTAAAAATTTTCTTTGGTTATAATTCAAATTCCATTTTTTGTTAAATTGAGTGCTATCCAGATACAACAAATCATATAAAGTGTTTTCTATATCCTCAAGTGACATGCTGTTCATATTTGAAAAATCATAGGGTTCATCAATGATTTTTCCATGTCTAATTTGTTGAGAGCCAATAAGTTTGGTCAAGTCCTTTTTATTTGTTTTGTCCACTGGATTGATTTTCACACGTTCACTTAATTGTCTTCTTCCATTTTTATCAACTATTTCAAAATTAATGTCCACTCCATTAAGGTTCATACATCTAGAAAAAGAGTGAACTATTTGAGTAGAATTTATACTTTTTTGCCTCAAACTTTTTTTTATTTCAAAAGGAGATAAAAAGTAAAAAAAATAAGTAAAATAAGAGTCGTCACTTACAACTAACATTTCCTCAATCATTTGACCTATTGTAATGTTTAATAATTGGTTATCAATCAATATTTTATTTTTTCTACACGGGTCAATATAAGTTATGATCAAGTAATCATTGATAGAGATTCCCTTATTTTTTAGTTTCTCCATCAGCAGAATAGAGAGTGGTAATTTCACTATACTTGCTGGATAAAAATATTTATTCGCGCCATAATCGTAAGTTAATCTAATAGGCAAAGTTCCTTTTTGCTCTTTTATTTCAGTATACTTTATTTGAACCCGATAGTTTTCATTGTTCATTATCGAATCTAACAGTTCTGATTTACCACTTAAATACGTCTTAAAACTTTCATTATCTGTAATTTGACAATGAATAATAGCATTTGAGGAAGTCATAAATAGTATAAAAAAAAGATATTTCATTTTTTGATTAGTTAAAGTTAACGAACTCTTATTTTTTTACCAACAGCAATTTTATTTGGATTTTTTATCTTGTTAAGTCTCTGTAATTTTTTAACTGAAGTCCTATGCTTTCTCGCAATACCTGAGAGGGTTTCCCCACTCCTTACCACATGATATTTTCTTGGTATTATTGGATCGGTAATATCTTTCTTTTGAATTATTAAGGTATCTGATTTAATTTCAAACGTTTTCTTATCAAAAATCTTTAAAGGATCAAAAGACTTTCCTTTATAACGCGTTTCGAAATGTAAATGAGGTCCAGAACTTCGACCTGTTGACCCTCCAAGACCTAGCACATCCTTGCTATAAACTAGCTCACCAGGTTTCACTAATATTTTACTCATGTGTGCATATAAAGTTTCAATCCCATTAAAATTCCTTACCACAACGCAGTTCCCATAACCTCCATCATTATATTGGGCATATCTTACAATTCCATTAAAGGTAGAATATATGGTATCACCTGTTGTTAATGGCAAATCTAATCCTCTGTGCATTCTTCCCCATCTTGGTCCATAACCATAAGTTAAACTTCCCCATTGATTGAAATAATAATTTTCCTTATCTAAAATGATAATCAATTCTTTAGAAAATGGTAGTTTGGACACAGAACTTTCAAAAACACAATTTGTACACCAAGATGAGTTAAACATAGAGTCATTTTTCAAGACAAGCGACACAAGTGAATCTTGGTAAGAACAAAAATTTGGGTCAGCTTTTATTGAATCAATAAATTTTCTATACAAATAAGGACTATTTTCTTGTAGTTTCGAATTAAATTGAAATGTAAATGCTTTATTTATATTTTCGTCACTTTTTACTTCTGGTCGAGTTTGAAAAATTTTCCCATTATACTCCCATGTTGTATCACACGTCACTCTCATTTTTATTTCTTGCGAAAAAAGAGTGTTAAGACATGCAGACATTATTAGCAATAATGTTATGATTGAGTATTTTATTTTCATTGTTTTGCATTTTCGTAATCATTGCCATATAAATTATAGGCATCTAAAATAAAACCATTGTCATGTTTTCCTTCTAGATCTATCTGAAGTTGTATGGCTCTAAGTGGTTTGTTTTCATTTAACCATTTTCTAAATTCATTACCTTCAATTTCGTTTTTGAAAGGCAGGAGATTTGCTATCGAATCAAGCCTTAACTCAGAATAATATCTATTTTGATCATACAATATAAAAAAATTTGCATTATTGGGGACCCACCACCGTAGAAATTTAGAGGCAAAATCAGAAACTCGCACACAACCAATGCTATTTGATGAGCCTAGCATTCCTCGAGATACACCTCTCAAAGCTACTTCGTGAATCCCATTTTGTTTCATCGCTTTAGGAAATTCTTCTGTAGGAGACATTAATAGAAAGTTAGGTAGTTGAGCCCCAGTTTTAAAAAATGTAACACGATCATTACCTCCACCAAGTTTTGTATCATGTAATTGGTCTAATTCTGTATATTTTCTTCTCGTTTCCCAGTTTTTAGAAGTTATTGTATATTGAGCACCATAATAGTTTCTATACTTACCTATTGGTAGATTTGGAATGTATCCTGTAATTTTCACCTTGTCATTCGAGTCTCTTGTATGGGTGGTGGTCAATCTTTTTGAGGAAACTGCAAATTCAGCAATTAATTCAATTGTATCTTTTTTTAATTCACATAGGCAAATTGTCTGTCCTAGAGCATAAGCTTTTTTATTCAAAATTCCATATTCCCTTTTTAATCCTGGTGTTTTGTATCTCCAAACTTTATCGAAAAAATTATAGATAATATCTTTATCTTTTGAATAATTATCCTGAAGATAAACCATAAGGTTGGAATCCCCTTTATTTAGATCATCTGTTGCCTCATTCAGCAAAGTCAATAATTTAATCTCATAATCTTTAAAATCTTCTAATTTGCCTAAATCAGGGTTTTTTTCTGTTATCCCCTTATTTTTCATGTTAGAATCTAATACCATAAAATTTCCAACCAAAAACCTGTTTCTGTAATTTGACATTGAATCGAGAGTTTGATTGTATAATTCCTCCAAATTAAAAAAAGAACGCTTGTCATTTGGGTAAAGCGAGCTATCATTTAGCAAAGGCAAATAACAATTATTTTTTATTGAGCGAACTTTTATCATAGATTGTGTTAGCTCTTTAATACTTTTTTTTGGAGATGACAGGAGAGAATCTTTTATGTTTACCTTAAATTGTTTGCCCCCCATCAAGATTCCAGAATTATGGGAAGATGCATTATTACAACTTAAAAAAACTAAACAAAAACTAAAAGTATAAAAGAAGATTATTACTCTTTTCATAAAAAATGTTTATTTTTAAATTTACTATTATCTTGGCTAAAAAAATAACAATAAAGCGAAAAATACGAACCATTACTATGTTTCGTATTTTTTTAATTTAAAACACAGATTTTTTATAAATTTATTATAAAAAATTTAGCATGACATTTAAACTTTCACTTTTCATCTTTTTAATTATTTCAATTACCTCGTGCGAAAAAAACGATTTAAGTTGGGACTTGGAAAAAAAATCTATGACGCCCTCTGTAGAAACTCTAAGGATCATTTCGTATAACAATTCGGAGACATCTGTTTTGTCCGAGGTAATGATGGATCAAACAGAAAAAGTTATTCAGAGGGGTATTTGCTTAAGTCTTGATGCGACACCTACAATTTCCAATAGAGTTACAATTGACGGGCTAGGGACTGGACAATATGAGTCAAGATTTTCTAACCTCGATCCAAATACAACCTACTTTGTTAGGGCTTATGCCATAAATAAAAATGGTGTTTCTTATGGGCAGCAATTAGACTTTAAAACAACAAATGTTGCCGGAACTTTACCTATAATTTCCACATTACCTCTGTCAAATATAACTGCTTCAAGTGTTAATTCAGGTGGCGATATAACTTCAAATGGCGGATCAGCTATTACCAGACGTGGTATTTGTTGGAGTACAATCTTAAACCCAACAGTTTCAGACAATACAACAAGCAATGGATCTGGAACAGGGAGCTATACGAGCATCGTTTCAAACCTTTCAGCTAATACAACATATCATCTTAGAGCTTACGCCACAAATAGTATAGGTACTACTTACGGGAATCAATTTTCTTTCAGTACTTTGTCCAGCTCATCCCCTCCGACAATAGCCTCTTTGATTGGAACGGATAATTGTTCAAGCCTTTCTGGAGTAAATTCATCTTACCGAAGATGGAATGGTTCCTCTTATACTTATTCTCCCTGGACCATCTCCAATTCAGGTTACTCAGGATCATGTTGGCTAGCTCCAGATCCAAGTCTTACAGGTACAGGAGCAATTGGGACACACTATGTTCAATTTAATAAAACCTTTTCAGACAGTGGATACATTGAATTTTGGCTAAATACTTCAAATCCTGGATACAACAATATTTATCCTACCATATATATAGATGGAGTAGCCCAAAATACTCCAGTAAAAATTGGTGGTCAATTGTCTTCGTTTTATTTTATGCAAGTCAGGTCGGAGATTATTTTGTCAGGAATTCATTCAATTAAAATAGAGTTTAACGGAAATTATTACATATTCAAAATAGATGAAATAGATTATTTTGAGTACTAACTTCTTACAAAATTTAATAACACTTATTTCAGGAATAATCTTGCTTTTTCTTACAAGTTGTGGTGGACCACCAAAAAGTTACCTAAAAGCAGAACGATTATATGAAGAAAACAAATATGACAGCGCAAGGTTTTATTTTAATATTATCTCAGAAGAAGGAAATTATTACGACTCACCCAGAATTATGAAAAAACAAGTTATCACAGCATTAGTTGATGGTCACTTATGGGATAAATGTTCGGTTCTGTCGCATTAAACTTAAAACGACTTATTTTTGTTGTTTTTGATAAAAACGGAAAAACCTAAAGTTTTATTTATTAGTGATTTAATTTTTTGAAGGAAGTGCAATTGTAGTTAAAAATGTTTGAAAAATAATTAATGCGACAGAACCCAAATCTAAACATTTATTAGTTACTCCTTGTTAATGCGACAGAACCGAAAATCAAAGTAAAATATTTTTTATAAATTTATAAAAACTTTAGTTAATCATTGTGATGCTTTTATAAACTTTTATTGTTTTTCTTTAAAAAAAAAGTATATTATGATACTTGCCTTTGAGGGTGCATCTTGTTATTTGTCAATTTCAAACATTTCGGTTGGGTGAGTCTTGATATAAATAAACACAATCTTAATTAGTATTTTGAGAAAAACACTTAAATAATTATAGTAAAGTATTCAATTAAAATCTTATGCAAGAGGAAATAGGTTACATAGTATTGGGATTTCAGAAAGAAATACCAAACAATTTATTTTCTGATAATGTTCCTCCTTCTGTTCTAACTCAATTAACAGATAATTTATCGAATGTTTGTTCTAGTTTGGAAAATATGTTCTTTACTATCGAAAAAATTGGTAAGTTCAGTATTCTTAGTATCATTTATCCCAAGTCTATTGAAAATAAAGTACAGAACGATTACAAATTGATCAGCTTGATTTTACCTGTAGGACACTCCATAAAAGGTGACGTATTAGGTTGCCTTCAAAACTTGATGGAACTATGTAACAAAGGTCTGATGGACAATTTGAAAAACATGTTAGAAGATGAAATTAGTCAACTTCAATTAATTCCTAAGCAAAAAAGAGAAAGACACGTCAGTGAAAGAATAGGTTATATTATTTTTCAAAGCAAGCTGGAAATTCAAAATAAATTTCAGAAGGCCTTTATCGGTGATTTTAAAACAGTTTATTTCATTTCTTCTAATAACTCCAATATTGAGCAGATTGATGGAATAGAAAGAATTACCACATTAAGTGAAGGTTTGTTTTTAACCTTGTATGGGTTTGACCCAGTAGAATATGAAGTAATTAAAAATGGAAAGAAGGTTGAGGTTGTTTCTTCCAAAGTTCAGATAAATCAATCAGATTTAATTGAGATTAAGACTTTGAAAACAAATGAGTTATTAAAAAAAATAACAATAGGAACAATCAGTCTAAGCTATACATTGGATGATTTATATCCAGAAATTGAGAAAAACAACCGTCAGATTAAGAAAAAAGGAATTCTTTTTTTCTTAATCATTATAATTCTAATTGCTTCTTTGATTTCATTTATTATTAATTTAACCAATCAAACTAAAAATGAATCGATTAATTCTTCCTATAAATCAATTACAAGTAGAACTAAATCGAAAGAAATTGATACGGCCAATGCTGAGGAATATATCAAACAGAGTAAGATAAGAGCTACATATGATTTTTCTGAGTTGACAGTCTCCAATTTTCCGAATGCTGTTGACTCAAACTGCCAGTTTTTCCTGTATCAAATCAATAATAATGAAATGTTAGATTCCGTTTGTAAATTATCCCCGACAACATATACAAACAAACTGAGCTTGAAAGATACAGTATTGAATTTAACAACTCTGATAGATGGACAGACATTTTATAAAACGATACCTTTGGATATTATATTCCCAACTAAGTATTATATCAAAAGTGGTGAAACTTTATTGGGTATTTCCAAACGCTTGGGTGTGAGCTTCGATTTAATAAAAAGTCTGAATAATATACAAAACGATAACGATATAAAAGTAGACCAAATACTACTCTTAAAATGAGTCTGTTTAAAGTTGCCTCCAAGAATAATTAAAGCTTGAAATCTACCAAAATAGTAAAATTATGATTCGGATTGAAGTATTTTATATTGAAAGGGACTACTTTTAATTCAAAACTTTAGGCTTCCTGTTTGGCGAAAAATAACGTTGTCCCGAATAGAAATTTTATTACCCGAAATTAATCTACCCATGTCTACCGAAGACTTTTAGATTTCTATTATACTTCCTCCATCTCCACCAAACCAATTGCATGTTTTTATATTCAATACAATCAGTAATATAATAAATAGCGAAGCAAAGATTAATATTCTTCTGGTAAGTTTCATTTAGTAGTATTAAGGTTTTAATTTAAAATTGAAAAGACACTATTTTTTCACTTCCATTTTTTGATTTCATGATTCCAATAAGTGAATTTTCGTTTGTTTAGAAAATGAAGGGACTAAAAACCCTGTATAAGTATTATATGATGCCAAAACATCTCTGCTCATATAACCACTTTCGTTTATGAAATAAACCGACAAAGCAAATTCATTTTTGTTTCGAGTCATGTTTTGTGTTCTTTCATTGTCAGACATGTGATTATCAATATTATCATTAAAAACAAAGTAAAAACCGTTTGATGATTGCACAACATTATACGAGACCAACCATTCGGAACCAGAATTTTTTTGAGACTTAGGAATTTTTTTCTCCCAAAGCACATCTCCGTTTTTATCCATGGCAATAACTAGTATGTCCATAAATGCAAATTCATCTCCTTTGGTTTTGTTATTGTAAGCATATTTAACTGTATTTCCATCAATTCTTTGATGCTCAGCAATTAGTATTGCTCCTCCATCAATACCTTTTAGTAAATCAGTACTTACGAAGTATTTATCAATCCTAAGTTCTTGCTTTTTCAATCCTTTTTTATATGTTTTTTTCTTAATAATTTCGCTTTCATCATGCAATAGTAAAGCAATAGGGATTTGCGTATTTGTTTTAATAATTGATGATAAATCTGATGGGTTGTAGGTATTAAAAAAAGTTCCTTTTCTGTTTCCGTTAAATTCATTTCCATCATAAATACCAACAAGAGCAATGTCTCCATTATCCAAGATAGTTAGTTTCATGTCCTTGTAGGGACTTTCTTTTTCTTCTACAATCTTATGAACTAGCTTGGACTCTCTTTCATTAGAAACTAATATTAAACTCCTCTCAATATTTTTAGATTTACTTTCAATTAATAAAACCACCTCTTCTTTTTGTGTGTAAACTCCTTCTCTTATTTTCAAATCCTCAGAAGAAGACAAAGTAATATTTTTTTGCCATTTTGAAGTTAGTTCAGAATCAAAACAAGTAACCTTAAGCTGATAAGAATTACTAGTATTATTTTTTCTAAGCAAGTTGTAAACTACAATTCCGTTAGAAGTAAATATTGTTTTTAGTTCAGTGTCTTTATTGTTCTGACGTTTATTTTGAGTAGATAAATTAATCGTTTCAAGGTTTGTTTTTAATGTTTCTAAGTCAATTTTTCTTGTATAAAAACTAATCTGTCTCGTGTTTTCGTTAATTGCAGAAAAAATTAAAAAACGAGTGTTTCCAATTTTTTCAGCTCGAATAAATTTTTCCCCAATGCGATTATAATAAAAAGTTGATTCTTTTATCAAATTAAGATCAGTATTAAATTTTGCAATTTTTATTACTTCTTTAGCTCCTCTTCCTTCTGTCCAAATAGAATAAGTAAAATCATTTTCAACAAATGATTTCTCAAAATTTCTAGGGGAGTTTATTTCTTGAAAAACGTGACTCTTTTGTTTTGTTTCAATTTTTCCCTGAGAATAAAAGTTGAATGTGGAAGTTATAAATAGGGTTAATAGAATTCCTTTCGAAAGAAAATTTTGTAGAATAGTTGTTGTTTTCATTAAAGTCTTATTTCAAATCTTATTACCAAATATACTTGATTTAATGGCATCTTGTTAAAAAGGAAAGTTAAACAAATGAAAAAGCCCCTTTCCTATTATGAGGAAAGAGGCTTTAGTTATTAAATTATCAACTTTTAGAAAGGTAAATCATCTTCTTTTTTCTTAGTGTTTTTAGAGTCATTTGGTTTAGTACCCATCATTAGTAATTCGTTTACTAATACTTCAGTAGTGTATCTTTTATTTCCCTCTTTATCATCCCAAGTTCGAGTAGTAAGTTTTCCTTCAATTGCTATTTCGTTTCCTTTTTGCACGTACTTTTCAATTATTTCTGCAGTTTTACCCCATGCAACTAAATTGTGCCATTCAGTATTTTCGATTAATTCTCCTTTAGCATTTTTATATTTCTCACTTGTAGCAAGGCTAAAGTTAGCTACTGTCTTTCCAGAGGTTAAGTGTTTTACATCTGGGTTTTGACCTAATCTTCCAATTAATTGTACTTTGTTTCTTAAATTATTCATAATGTATTGTGTTTTCTTCCGCACTTAAGCAGGTTCGATTTAGTTGTCGTCAAACTGAGTTGTTTGTTTCGACAGTGCAAATATGCGACAGTGCCAAAAGTTTATTCGGTTGGTAACCGCTTGTTTTCGTTTACTTTCGCTTGTAAATGTTTGTAGTCGTTTGCAAACGATTATTTATCACTATATTTGTGCCATAATCATTTGATAAACAATTTTTTATTTAAAAATTTAAGTCCATGGAAAAATTATGCTTAGAATGCCAAGACCCAGTAAAGGGAAGAGCTGACAAAAAATTCTGTTCGGATTATTGCCGTAATAGTTACAACAATAAGTTAGATGTTGGGGATAAAAATCTGATTAGAAACATCAATAATCGACTAAAGAAAAACTACAAAATACTGTGCGAGTTAAATAAAGGAGAGAAATCTAAAACTCATAGAGATAAGTTAATAGCTATGAATTTTGACTTTAAATACTTCACTAGTATTTATACAACCAAAAAAGGGACTGTCTATTATTTTGTATACAATCAAGGTTATTTAGAGCTTGAAAATGGGTTTTATATGTTGGTAAAACAATACGATTAAGAATTTAACACAGCTTGGAATTTTTGTTTGAAATCAAAATCTGTCCATTTATTTTAATTACCTTAATGACTTAATAATAAAAATTGAATCAATGAAAAAAACACAATTAACTATTGGAAAGTATGTAATACTTTCATTTTTAGCACTTGGACTTACAATGACAAGTTGTAAAAAAGAGGAAGAAGTTCCAGTAACACCAGAGCCAACTCCCACAGCTGAGCCTGCATTTAGTGCACATGCACAAGTACAAGTACCAATTGTATTAAAAGAAACAGGAGAATTATGTGGACCATGTGGATCATGGGGATGGACAGCTTGGACTGATGTAATTGATGTTTTAGAAGGTGATGCTTTTCTTTGGTCTAACTACAGTGATTATTTTGTGTCAAACTCTTTCTTTGTAAATCAAGAAATGGATCCAACAAATTCGGTTATGAATGCTTTTCAAGCAAACTTTCCATATGGAGGTTCTAAACCATTATTCTATGTGAATGGAGTTGAGTCTACAAGTTCAACAGCTTCTGTTACTGATGCAAATACATCTATTGCTACTGATGCTTCTTCTGTAAATGTTTCTGCTGCTTATAGACTTAAGTGGAATGGAGATAAAATTACGGTTGATGTTCAGGCTAAATTATATAATGATATAAATGGTAAATACCACATGGGAGTTTATATTGTAGAGGATAAGGTTTTAGCTACTCAATCAGGTCAAAATGGAATTGTAGAACACCACTTAGCAATGAGAGGATCTGTTCAAGGTGGAATTTGGGGATATGAATTTATAAATGGAGCAGCAACTGCTGGTCAAACTTTTGATAAATCATTCGAAACAACTATTCCTTCTACTTACAAAAAAGAGAACATTACAATTGGTGTTATTATTTGGAAAAAACAAGGTATTAAGTATTTTTATGAAAATGCTGCTACTAATCAGAAAAAATAGCAACCAATTTATATATAGTTTACAAAAAAAGGGTCAGCTAATTAGCTGACCCTTTTTTTATGCTCAATAATTAAAATTTAAGGAACGATTACTACTGTTTTTTCAGAAACAGCATATACATTAAAGTTTCCTAAAGCTCCATTGTTAAAGTTTCCATCAGGGTTTGCTGGTGGTGCACCATTTCCTCCACCAAGAACAGCATCAACTCCTTCTAAGTATGTTAATGTAGCTTCATCACATGAATGTAACTCAATCTTAACTGTATCATTAAGTTGTGCAACACCTGCTACGAACGTAGGAAATTCAACTCTATTTCCATCCGTAAAGCCATCATCTAACAGAATTAAATCTTCTATTCCACCATAAGTGCTTTCTGCAATTGTTACAAATAAGCGATAAAAGTTTTTCTCTCCTGCAGGATCATCAAATTCAAGTTGACTCAAATATCCTTCATCAGTAAAAATATTATCAGGAACAAACTGATAAGTAATTGTATCAATTGGAACTAAAGTTGGGACAGTAACACTTGCTTCAAAACTATTCCCATTTTCATCTACTGTCAGTGTATATTCAGTACCTGAAACGGCATTAAAATTAAGTAAATAATAATTTCCATTTCCTGTAAATGATAGAGGAAAAGTTGAGACACCATCACTTAAGTTTACTGTTGCATTATTTATTATCACTGGTGAATTATCACCAAAGAAATTTCCGGTTTGGGTGATTTTAACCCTAAAGTCATTAGTCCCTTCGTAAAGACTTGCTTCAATAACAGTTTTTTTATCTCCTTCTTCAAGTTCAATGTCAATTATTTTTCTGCAAGAACTTACTGTAATTGCTAGAGCAGACAATGCGATTATTAAGTTTTTCATTTGTATTAAAATTTAAAATTGTAAGTAACTGCAGGAATAATCTTGAATAAAGAAGTTTGTTCTGCTACTGTTTGTCCAGGGTTATTTTCGTCTTCAATAAAAGCTATAGAGAAAGTATTTTCCCTTCCGTAAAGGTTATAAATTGAGAAATTCCAATTAGACTCAAACTTATCAGTTTTCTTGTTGTACCAAGTAACTCCTAGGTCCATTCTGTGGTAATCTGGAAACCTTGATTGGTTTCTTCCAGAATAATAAGGAACCTGAACTCCTTCTACCTCATATCCTCCAGCAGGGAACGTAACCGCTAATCCAGTAGTGTATACCCAGCTAGCAGAGGCTACCCATTTTTCAGTGAATTTGTAAATTCCAACCACCGAAATGTCATGAATTAAATCTTGTCGAGCAGGGTAATATTCTCCTTCGTTAATAGCATCAAATTTCCTTAATGATCTTGAATAAGTATAGCTTAACCATCCTGTGAATTTACCTTTGGTTTTCTTTAAGTAAAACTCAGCTCCGTAGGCTATTCCTTTTCCAAAAGTAAGTTCCTTTTCTACTTCTCCATTAAGGAATAACTCAGCTCCATTTTTATAATCAATTTGGTTATCAAGAGTTTTAAAATAACCCTCAACAGAAAACTCATACATGTTATCCTTTAAGTTTCTGAAGTAACCCAAAGCAAGTTGATTAATTATTTGTGGCTTTACGTTATTAGAACTTGGCACCCACGAATCAGTTGGTGATGATGCTGTTGCATTAGATAATAAGTGAATGTATTGGTAGTTTCTATTGTAAGATGCCTTTATAGATGAAATTTCACTTAACATATATTTAGCTGCAAGTCTTGGTTCAAATCCTCCATAAAACTGAACAGTTTTGTGCCTATCATAAAACTGACTGTTGGTTACATCACCAGCAGGATTATATGTTTTTACATCATCTGAGTTACCTAGATAATTAAAAAACGAGTATCTCAATCCATATTGAAGGCTAAATAACTCAGAGAATTTTTGTTCGTTTTGGATATAAATAGCACTTTCGGTTGCTAATAAATCATTGATATCAATAGGAGTAAAGCTTTCGTTTTCTGATAATAACTGGCCTGGATCAAAAGTGTGATAAATAGCGTTAACACCAAACTTCACAGTGTTTTTATCATTTAAGTAGTAAGAAAAATCTTGTTTTATGTTGTAGTCCAAAATAGAAGCTTTAAAACCAAAAGATTCACCACCACCACCAATAATAAACTCGTAATCATAATTACTCACTATAAGAGAAGTATTGGCAAATAGCTTGTCGCTAAATAAATGGTTCCATCTTAATGTTCCTGTAGCATTTCCCCAATTAAATCCGAAATCCGTACCAACACCTAATACATCTCTACCAAAATAACCAGATAGAAAAACTCTATTTTTATCATTAATCTTATAATTAGCCTTTAAGTTTAAATCATAGAAATACAATTTAGTATCGTTAAAATCTGGATTTGGAGATAGTTTTAGAAACAAATCGGCATAACTTCTTCTTCCAGACACTATAAACGAACCTTTATCTTTTACTATTGGTCCTTCAAGCGTTAATCTGGATGAGATTACTCCTATACCACCAGAGGCACCAAATTTTTTGTTGTTACCATCCTTCATTGTAATATCCATTACCGAAGAACCCCTACCACCATACTGAGCAGGCATTCCTCCTTTGTAAAGTGTAACATCTTTTATTGCATCCGAATTAAAAACTGAGAAAAACCCTAGTAAGTGAGAAGCATTATAGACTATAGCTTCATCTAATAACACAAGATTTTGGTCAACTCCACCACCTCTTACAAAAAAACCTCCTGTTCCTTCACCACCACTTTTTATTCCTGGCATAAGTGTAAAGGTTTTAATAATATCTTTTTCTCCCAATAAAACTGGAATGGCTTCAATACTTTTAGGGTCAAGCTTTTCAATTCCCATTTCAGTAGAAGAAACATTTTCGTCTTCTATTTCTCCTGTTACATTAAATTGTTCAAGTTTTGTAGACGTGATTAAAAGTTCAATGTTAAATTTCTTGTTTTCAGTAAGTGTTATCTTTTTTTCCTGAGGTTGAAAACCAAGTGAATTAAATATAATAGTATAATCTCCTGCAGGAAGTGATAAAGAGAAAAAACCATATACATTGGTAATTGCACCAACAGTTGGTAGTTCTTTAACTTTAATGGTAGCACCAATTAGATCTTCTCCGTTAGAGGCATCTTTTATGGTTCCACTTATTGTGAAGTCTTGCGAAATTGCCATGCTCGATATGAACATCAAAGCAATAAAAATGAGGTTTTTCATTATTTTTTATTTTTACAAATTTAGAACAAAATGAAATATTAGGTTGTTAAATTATTTAATAGGAACAATTTAAGGATAACTGGTTTAGAACTTTAGGCTTACAATCGTATAATTCCTGTTTTTTCATTAAACAAAAGTAATTCGATTAAATGGTAATTTTATTAACCTATGTTAATTAAACAGTTGCTTAGCCAATTAACTCAACAGCCTTTTCCCATTCCCCTTCTTTTTGAGAAAGTGAGTCTTTAAGGATTTTGTATTCTTCGATTACTTTATTTGCTTTTTCTTCGTCAGTATAATCAAGAGATGCCATTGTTACATCATATTCCTTAATTTTTCCTTCAAGGCTTTCAATGTCCTTTTCTAGTTTTTGAACCTTGTTTTCCAACCTTTTAAGCTCTTTTTGCTCTTCATAGGTTAGTTTGTTTTCCTCAACCTTCTTTTCCTCCTTTTTAGGTGAAGATTTTTTCTTTCCAGTATTTTCGAATAAAGCAATAGATTCTTGCTTTTTTCTTTTCAAGAAACTAGCCACATCTTCGTGATGAACACTAATTTGTTCGTCTTTAATTTCAAAAATCCTGTTAGTTAACATATCCAAGAAATCTCTATCGTGAGATACAACTAATAATGTTCCGTCAAACTTCATCAATGCTTCCTTCAATACGTTTTTAGAGGCTATATCAAGGTGGTTTGTTGGTTCATCAAGCACCAAAAAGTTATGCGGCTCAAGCAATAGCTTACACAAAGCCAATCGTGTTTTTTCTCCTCCAGATAATACTTTTACTTTTTTGTCTTGGTCTTCACCACTAAACAAGAATGAACCAAGGATATTACGCACTTTAGTTCTCATGACACCAGTTGCAATATCATCAATCGTTTCAAAAATTGTTTTGTTTCCGTCCAATTTTTCAGCTTCATCCTGGGCAAAATACCCTACCGAAATATTATGACCTAGCTCCAATTCTCCACCTTGGTGACTTTCATCACCTACCAATAATTTGATGATAGTAGTTTTTCCCACACCATTTTTTCCAATAAGAGAAATACGGTCCTGGGCATTAATCATTAAATCGGCATTTTTTAAAATCGTTTTTTCAGGATATTGTTTAGTTAATCCTTCAAATTTTGCTGCAAATTTCCCTGAACGTGGAGCTGGCTGAAACCTAAAGTTAAGTCCTCCGGCATCTACTTGATCCACTTCTACAATCTCTAATTTATCTAGTTTTTTAATTAATGATTGTGCAAAAGCTGCTTTGTTCTTTTTGGCTCTAAACTTATTAATTAGCTCTTCAGTTTCCTTAATATATTTTTCTTGATTCTTGGCAGCTGCCTTTTGAATAGTAAGCTCTTCTTCTCTGATTACCTTATACTTAGTGTAAGAAAACTTGTAATCATAAATTTTTCCAGCATTAATTTCAATAGTTCTGTTGGTTACAAAATCTAAAAATGCTCTATCGTGAGATATTAATATAATGGCTCCGTTATAGTTTTTCAAAAAATCCTCTAACCATTGTATCGATTCAATATCAAGGTGGTTTGTAGGTTCATCAAGTAATAATACATCCGGTTGTTCCAATAATATTTTACATAACTCAACCCTCATTTTCCAACCTCCAGAAAACTCACTCATTTTACGTTCAAAATCCTTAGAATCGAATCCTAACCCAAGAAGAAACTTCTCGATATTTTCACGCATATTAAACCCACCATGCAAACTAAATTGCTCGTTAAGGTCATTTAGCTCTTCAATTAAATCCATATACGAGTCACTTTCGTAATCCGTTCTGGTTTGTAAAGCCACATTAATTTCCTCTAGTCTGTCTTCAATTACGGTAATTTTGGAGTTTGCTCCCTCTACTTCATCAATAATTCTTGCACCATTATTGTGCTTCATTTCTTGAGGCAAATAACCAATTGTAACATTTTTTTGTTTGGATACATTTCCGCCAGATGGTGGCAAAAGCCCCATTATAGCTTTAAGCATGGTAGACTTACCTGCTCCGTTTTTTCCAACCAGTCCAATTCGGTCTTTTTTATCTACCATAAACGAGACTTGATCAAAAAGATCTTTCCCACCCAAAAACACTGACATATTATTTACTGAAACCATGGCGCAAAGGTAAGTAAAGCGATTAATTAATTATCGTGTTTTAGTCGAACTCTCAAAATTAATATTGTTTTGTAATGAACCTAAGATAAAAACGAGTGTACAGAAAAGTATTAAAAACAAACATTATGAAAAAAACTACCCTTTTATTTTTGCTAATTACCTCTTTATCTTGGGGGCAAACTAAAAAAATATTTCACAAAAGCCACAGTGGAAAAGCCGGAACTATGTTCATGGATATGTCTAATAGCTACGGTCCAGGAATGGCACCAGTTAGGTATCAAACACCAGAATCTAGTATTAAATTAAATTACTTGATATCGGGAAAATACAGATATCCACTTGTTACACTAGATACAGCAGCTAAAACTATGCGGTTTTTTGATTTAAAAGATTCATTGATTGGATGTGATAGAGATTACAGAGAATACCTTCATCATGGTGCAATAGTTTATGATATTGTTTCCAAAGAATTTTGGGTTTATCAATATTATAATACCAAAGTAAACACTCAACTTTTTTTAACCATTAGTGATTCTATTCAAGTTTGGGAACAGAAAAAAAGATACATAAGGCACTCAAGTTCTTTTATAAGAGATGGAAACAATGCACGTATAATCATGTCTTATCCTATTTTGGATTATACCTTAACCAGGCAATTAGTTCAACCAGTTTCACCAAAAAAATCGTTTCCAATTATTACAGAGAATGATCTTGAAAAATCTGAAAGGAGAGTTGAAAAAGAGATTAAGAAGAAGCAAAGAAAGAGTGATAGAAAAGCTAAGAAAAAGGAGTCTGAATTAGATCCAGAAACGGATGAAACTCAGAATGAATTTATACCGGTTTTATCGATTCCATCAAGCCCAAATTCTACAATTATTAGATGGGTTGTTTTTGCTCTTTTAGGATTCTCAATTTTTATTTTTATGGGAGTAAAAAGAATAGTGAATGAGGAAGTCTCTAAGCTTAAAGACTAATTAATTTTTTCTCAGTATGAAAACTATTTTCTGGAATTTTCTGTCCGTATTTTGTCTATTGTTTATTCTTACTTTTAAGTTTGAGTATTCCATTCTGCCAGAAATTTATCAATGGATAAATCCATTTTTCGAGAAGATAGTTTCATTTTCTGGGGAGTATTTATTTGGAAGGAAAGAGGGTTTTAATCCCGAAATTTCATCTGATTCATTAGGACTTTATATTCATGCTTTTAATCTAATATGGATCTCGATATCGCTAACAATACTACTTAAAGTATTATTTAAGAATAAAGAAGTAAATTTACGACTTTATCTATTTAATAGCTTAGTTTTTTATTTATCTATACAGCTGTTAATTTACGGCTTAGACAAGGTGTTTAAAGCTCAGTTTTTCTTTCCAGAGCCTAACACACTTTTTACTCCTATTAAAGATTTGTCTAAGGATATTATGTATTGGAGCACTATTGGATTATCAAGAGGATATTCTTTGTTTTTGGGGGGAGCTGAAATTCTAGTCGCAGTGTTTTTATGGTTTAGGAAAACAAGATTAATAGCAATAGTTTTGGGAACAGGAATATTGATTAATGTGGTGGCGGTAAATTTTAGTTTTGATATTTCGGTTAAGGTTTATAGCTTATTTTTATTACTTAGTTTCATAATTCCATTGAGTCCGTATTTTAATTATTTGTATGGAGTGTTTACGCAAAAAGAGAACATTCAAAAACCTAAAGAAGAGACAGAGATTTTTACAAAATTTCAGCCGAAAAAATCGTTGTTAAAAGCTGGAATTATTTCACTTTTTTTACTAGAAGGATTCACACCTTATTTGCAAACAGGAAACTTTAATGACGATACTTTTGAGAGACCAAAATTTCATGGAGCTTATTCGGTAATTGAAAATGAAATGGGAATAAAAAATGTATTTATTCATAGGTATGGATATTTAATATTTCAGAATGAAAAAGACGAATTTCAAGATTTTAAAATGGAATTGGATTCAGTAAATAATAAGATTCTGATTTTTGATTATCGAACAAAAAAGAAATTTCCGCTCAATTACAAATCTGAAAAAAACACATTAACATGGATTGAAGGAAAAATCCTAAATCAGGAAATAACACTACAATTAAACAAAGTTGACTTATCTAATTTTCAAAAAATGCAATCAGGATTTAATTGGGGGGCAAAATAATTTTATGTAATTTATTAAGTTTATCATCTTAGTATAAAACAACTCTATGAAAATTCAAATCCCAGAACCTTGTAATGAAAATTGGAATAAAATGACACCAACTGAACAAGGAAGGTTTTGTGGAAGTTGCGAAAAGGAAGTAGTTGATTTTACGTCAATGTCTAAACACGATATTCAACAGTACTTTATTAATATAACAACAGAAGCTACTTGTGGTAGAATTCAAAACAAACAATTAGTTGAACTAAATAGAGAAGAGAAAACAACCAGCAGATTCAGTCCAAAACCTTGGTGGATTGCAGCAGCAACTTTTTTATTCATTGCTAAACCTGGTTTCACCCAGGGAGCAACTCACTCTGATCATACGGCTAGATTGAACAAAAAGCCAAAAATAAGTAGCGCACTATTTCGTAATAACGAGCTCCAAAAAGAAATTGAGATAAGAGGAACACTTGTAGATTCATTAACACAAGAAACCTTGCCATTTGTAACTGTTATTATTAAAGGGACTAAACAAGGTTGTTCTTCAGATATTGATGGAAATTTCAGGCTAAGTTTCGCCAAAGAAAATAGAGATTCAGTTATAATTGAGGTAAGATTTGTTGGTTATGAAACCTTTACTAAAACAGTAAAATTAAATAAATCTTTAATAGAACTTGACACACTTAATTTGACAATTTCAGAAACAAAACTTATTGGATGGTCAACTGAAGAATACACGACAAGAGGCTTTATTGTAACAGATGAAATTAATGAGCCTTTAATGGATAGGGTTTCATTTAAAGAGGATACTACTTTGAATCAAAACGACTCTTCCATAACCATTATGGGGCATGTTTTAGACGAAAATGGAGACTCTTTGCCATTCGTAAATATTATGATTGTAGGAACCAAAACAGGAGTATCTTCCGACTTTGATGGGAAGTTCGAATTAATAGTTCCAATCGAATATCAAGATTCTATAACACTACAAACTTCCTATATTGGCTATGGATCTATTGAAACTAAATTAGTTGATTTAAAAAAAGACACGAATATTGGAGTGATTCAATTTACTGAACAGACTTTAAAAGGTCTAACGGTTACACACTACAGTTATCGAAAACCAACATTAAGGCAAAGAATGGGAGGGTTTTTCAGGAGATTGTTTCATTGATTATTCCTTTTATTTCAAAAGGTTTAAATTCTAAAAAGAGAGTAGTATCTTTACGAAAACTTTTACCCTTGGAAAACCCAAAAAAATATACCGTAACCGCAGCATTACCTTATGCAAACGGACCTCTTCACTTAGGACATTTGGCTGGAGCCTACTTGCCATCTGATATTTATGTTCGTTATTTAAAAATGAACAAACGTGATGTGGTATTTGTTTGTGGGTCTGATGAACACGGAGCTGCAATTACATTACGAGCAAAAAAAGAAGGGGAAACACCACAAGAAATTGTAGATCAATATCACACGATAAACAAAAAAGCTTTTGAAGATTTTGGGATAGATTTTTCTATTTATCACAGAACTTCTGCACCTGAGCACCACGAAATGGCTCAGAAATTTTTCTTGGAGTTAAACGACAAGGATACGTTTACAAAACAAACTACCGAGCAATATTATGATGAGGAAAACAACCAATTCCTTGCCGATAGATATATTTCTGGCGAATGCCCAAAATGTAGCAACCCAAATGCTTACGGAGATCAGTGTGAAAAATGCGGATCGGATTTAAGCCCAATGGATTTAATAAACCCTAAGTCAACAATTTCGGGAAATAAACCAGTTTTAAAAGAAACATCTCATTGGTTTTTACCAATGGAAAGACACGAAGAATGGTTAACCTCTTGGATACAGGAAGGAAAAATTCACGGGAAGCAATTACACAATCCTAAAGAATGGAAGAACCAAGTAACTGGGCAAGTAATGAGTTGGATAAATGCTGGGCTTAAGCCAAGAGCAATGACTCGTGATTTGGATTGGGGAGTAAAAGTTCCGCTTGAAGGAGCAGATGGAAAAGTATTGTATGTATGGCTAGATGCACCAATTGGATATATTTCTGCAACAAAAAAATGGGCAGAGGACAATGGTAAAAACTGGGAGGATTACTGGAAAGTAAACTCAGAAACTGGTGAAGCAGAAACTAAATTAATTCACTTTATAGGAAAAGATAATATTGTATTTCACTCTATTATATTCCCAATATTATTGAAACAACACGGAGAATATGTGTTGCCAGATAATGTACCTGCAAACGAGTTTTTGAACTTGGAGGGAGACAAGCTTTCTACTTCGAGAAATTGGGCAGTTTGGTTACACGAATACTTAGAAGAATACCCAGATAAAATTGATGAGTTGAGGTATGTCTTGACTTCGATAATGCCCGAGAGTAAAGATTCGGAATTTACATGGAAAGACTACCAAGACAGAATAAATAATGAGCTAGTTGCCATATTTGGAAATTTTGTAAATAGAGTAGTGGTGCTTACTAATAAATACTACGAAGGTGTTGTGCCTGAGGCGAGTGAAGTAAGTGATTCGGATAAATTAATTATTGAAGAAGTAAAGCAAACTGCTATCAAAATTGGTGAAAGTATGGAGGCTTACCGTTTCCGTGAAGCATTATCAGGAGCAATGAATATTGCTCGTATTGGGAATAAATACCTGCAAGATTCTGAACCATGGAAATTGATAAAAACTGATCCTGAAAGAGTTAAAACGATTATGAAAATTGCTTTGCAAATTTCAGCAAATCTTGCAGTAGCTTTTGCACCATTTATGCCTAAAAAAGCCAAGCAATTAGAACAAATGTTAGGGTTAACTGATTCGCTAGATTGGAACGATTTGGGTAGTTTTTCATTAATTCAAGAAAACACAAAAATTAACCAAGCCGAACTTCTTTTTAATAAAATAGAAGATGAGTTGGTTGTAACTCAATTAGCAAAATTGGAAGCAAGTAAGCTAGATAATGTTCCAGCAGAACCAATTAAAGAGGAAATTACTTTTGATGATTTCACCAAATTGGATGTCCGTATTGGAAAAATAGTAGAAGCTGAAAAAGTTAAAAAGACTAAAAAATTACTTCACTTAAAGGTAGATGTTGGAGGAGAAATTAGGACTATAGTTTCAGGAATAGCAGAAAGCTATACTCCTGAGCAAGTTATTGGAAAACAAGTAAGTGTGCTAGTAAATTTAGCTCCTAGAGCAATAAAAGGAATAGAATCACAAGGAATGATTTTGATGGCAGAAAACAAAGAAGGCAAGCTTTCTTTTGTGAATCCATCAGAGGATTATATCGAATCTGGAAATTCAGTGAGTTAATTTGAATTAGATTTTTAACAAGAATTCCCTTTAATCAATCAATTTTAGAGCGTTTTACGAATGGTTTTTTATAAACTAATTGTATATTCGCGTCTTAAATTTTTAACAAAAGAAAACCAGAATGGCAGCAATAGGAGAAATTAGAAAAAGATCTTGGCTATTAGTAGTAGTAATTGTAATAGGAATGTTAGCGTTTATCTTGGGAGATACTTTCTCTGGAAGAGGTGGTTCTATCGAAGAATCGGCAGTAGCTACAGTAAATGGGAAAGAGATAAAAAGCTCAGAATACCAAAAAATGATTGATGCTGAATACAACAAAACAGATAGAGCTTACAAAGCACTATATGGTCAGCCAGCACCAAGTTCATTGAGACAGCAATTAAGCGATAATTACATGAGTCAGTATTTAACTGTTGCTATGTTTCAAGCTGAATATGATAAATTAGGATTGTCAATCTCTAGAGATGAATTTAACGATTTAGTTCAGGGACAAAATGTTGATCCAAGTTTGTATGAGCAATATGGTTTATTTGTTGGTCCAGACAGAAAGTTCAGTAATGATTCATTAAGAAAGTTAATGCCTCTTGCAATGCAGAGACCTGATTTTCCTTTCTTTATTGAAAAAGTAGTTGGAGAACAAGCTGAAAAATCTAAGCTACAACAGAAATATTTGAACATGATAAACAAAGGTTTATATGTGACATATTTTGAAGCTAAAAAAGATTTTGAAGCAAACGGAAACACATCTAACTTCAATTATGTATTTGCTCCTTATGCATCTGTTACTAGCGAACAAGTTTCGGTAAGTGATGATGAAGTAAAAGCATACTACAATGAGCACAAGAATGAAAAGAAATATGAGCAAGAAGACAAAGTATCTTTTCAATATGTTGAGATGCCAATTCAACCTTCTGTTGAAGATTTAGATATTGCTAGACAATATTTAATGCCTAGAGTTGAATTATTTAAAAATGCTGATAACGATACTACATTCATTAACCAGAATAGTGATTCTAAAAACTATGATTTTGGTGTAGCTAAATTTCCATCAGATATTGATAGCATTGTTCAAAGAGCTGAAAAAGGAGATGTAATTGGACCATACAGAGATGGTGACTTTTACAAAATCTCTAAAGTATTGGATAACTCTTCTAAGAAAGAAGCTGAGGTTAGACACATCCTTTTAGGAGATGATAAGTATACTGACAAAGCTGCTCAACAAAGAACGGCTGATAGTATTACAAGATTATTAAAAGCTGGAGGAGACTTTGGAGCATTAGTAGCTCAGTTTTCTACAGATTTAGGATCTGTACCAAACGGAGGAAAATACTCTTGGTTTGATGAAAAACAAATGGTAGCTGAATTTACTGAAGTAAGTTTTAAGAAACCAATTAATTCTTTTTCTCAAGCTAAAACAAGATTTGGAATTCACATTATTGAAGTATTAGGAAGAAGAGATTCTAAGCAACTTAAAGTGGCAACTGTAGATAGTGAGATTATTAGATCAAAAGAAACCATTGCACTAGTGCAAGATCAAGCAATTGAATTTATTGGAGGTTTAGGAAAAGAAGTAAGTGATTCTTCATTCAGAAGTAAAGCTACTTCAGCAGGACTTCAAATTAATCCAGCAAACGGAATCTTGGTAACTCAAAAAGAATTGCCAGCTTTTGGTTCTAACTTCATGCAAATGAAAAAATGGGCTTTCTCAAAAAACACTGATCAAGGAGATATATCTGATGATTTAGTTTTTGAGAACAAAGTAGTTGTAGCTCAGTTGACTTCTAAAACAGCAGCTGGTGTAGTAAGCTTTGATGTTCTTCCAAACAATATTAAAGAAGATATTCGTTTTGAATTATTGAACAAAAAAAGAGCTGAATACTTGAAAGGAAAAATGGCAGGTTCTTCTTTAGAAGAAATTGCTAAAACAAATTCATTGGAAGTAAGAAGTGCTAGTAATGTAACACTTGCTAACCCAACAGTTGAAGCTGCAGGAAATGAGCCAGCAGTTGCAGGAAGCTCATTTGGAACTCCATTGAACACGGTATCTAAACCAATTGAAGGTGAAAATGGTGTATTTGTAATTAATGTTACTTCGGTAAATACTTTACCAGCTCCAGAGAACTTGGATCAACAAAAAGAAGCTGCTAGAAACCAGTTAAGATCTAATGCATCTGACAGAGCTTACAATGCCTTGAAGAAAGCATCTAACATGGAAGACAACAGAGATAAAGTAAATGTATTAGGTAACTAAGAAAAAGTTAACCCAATAAAAAAGCCCTTAATTGATTTCAATTAAGGGCTTTTTTTGTGGTCTAATATATTTATTGTCATTCCTTTGAAGGCAGGAATGACAGACTCATTTGTGTTTAAAATGAATTCTGTATCGAGAATCTTAACAATAAGCTCTCACGTTCTTGCCTTCGTAATAGTTAATGAATGCTTGATTCACAGCTTTGTTTCCTCCTGGAGTAGGATAATCACCAGAGAAATACCAATCTCCAGAGTTTTCTGGGCAAGAAGCGTGTAATCCTTCCAATGTTTGGTAAATGATTTCAACTTCAATTTCATCCATTCCTGCTGGTTTAAGAATTTCAGCAATCTTAGCCGAAATTTCATCTGGAGTAAATGGAGCATAAATGTCTTTAACAAAGTTTCTCATTTCTTCTTTTGGAAGATTAGCTTGCGCTATACTTTGCTTGTACACATCATCAATTATAGATTGTCTTCCGCTTTCTTTCAATAAAGCTACAGCAGCTTGAAAAGCGATAAAATCACCCATTTTACTCATGTCAATTCCATAACAATCAGGGTAACGAATTTGCGGAGCCGAAGAAACAACTACAATTTTTTTAGGTTTAAGTCTTCCCAGCATTTTCAGGATAGAAGTTCTTAATGTAGTTCCTCTAACGATAGAATCATCCACAACAATTAAGTTGTCTTTCCCTTCGTTTACGGTACCGTAAGTTAAATCGTATACGTGAGCAACCAATTCATCTCTATCGTCATCCTGAGTGATAAAAGTCCTTAGTTTGGCATCTTTTATTGCAATCTTTTCGGCACGGTAAGTAAACTCAAGAATTTCTCTTAAAGCTTCTGGAGTTTTGTTATCACCCAAAGCTTGAATTTCGTCTATTTTAACTTGATTCAAGTGAGCATCTATTCCTTTTATCATTCCGTAAAATGCAGTTTCTGCTGTGTTAGGAATAAAAGTAAATACAGAGTTTTTTAAATCTTGATTGATAGAGGTAAGAATTTGAGGAACTAATTTATTTCCTAATTCTTTTCTTTCGTTATAAATGTCTTTGTCACTTCCTCTAGAGAAATAAATACGCTCGAATGAACAAGACTTTCTTTCCAATGGAGTTAGTACTTCTTTTTCAAAAACTTCTCCGTTTTTCTTTATGATTAATGCGCTTCCTGGAGTAACTTCTTTTATCTCTTCCAAAGGAACATTAAACACAGTTTGAATCACTGGACGTTCAGATGTTGCCACAGCAATTTCATCATCTTCGTACCAATATGCAGGTCTAATTCCGTTAGGATCTCTAAACACAAATGCATCACCATGACCAAGAATTCCTGCCATTGCATAACCTCCATCCCAATCTACAGAGGAGTTTTTAAGTATACTTTGAATGTCTAAATTCTGAACAATTAATTCAGTAATTTTTTGATAATCATAACCAAGCGCTTTGTATTTTTCGAAAAGGATTTCGTTTTCTACATCTAAAAAATGTCCTATTTTCTCCAAAATAGTAACCGTATCCGATTTTTCTTTCGGATGTTGTCCAATGTTTACCAAAACATCAAACAGTTCATCTACGTTAGTAAGATTAAAGTTTCCTGCTAAGATAAGGTTCTTAGTCATCCAGTTATTTGCTCTATGGAAGGGGTGCGTATTTTCTACACTATTTTTCCCATAAGTTCCATACCTCAAGTGTCCTAAAAATACTTCTCCAGTAAATGCTTTATTTTGTTTAAGCCATTCTGTATCGTTCAGTTGCTCATCTGTAAGGCCATCATACCTTGCATTAATGTGCTCAAATACTCTTTGGATGTTGTTGTTTCCCGTAAAACGAGATCTGCTTACGTAGCGAGTTCCAGGATCCATATCCAATTTAATATTCGCCAATCCAGAACCATCTTGTCCTCTATTATGTTGTTTCTCCATTAGGAGATACATTTTTCTCAATCCATAAAAGGCGGTTCCATATTTTTCGAGGTAAAAATCTAGAGGTTTTTTCAGCCTCAAAAGGGCTATTCCGCATTCGTGTTTGATACTATCACTCATTGGCTACATTACTTTAATTAAAAGGAAAACAAATGTACTTAAAAAAAGCAATTTGAACCGTGTGATTTGATAGACGATTTAGGAACATTATTTTTACAAAAAAGTAAAATTTAGTCTTCCATAGTTGAAACTAAAACAGGCAATTGGCTGTCTTTATTAAAGATAAAATCGGGAGTTAGACAAATTGTAAGGCCATTTTTAGAAATTACTTCTACGTTTTCAAAAACTTTTTTAACCTCTTCAACTGTAATTTCATTTTCGGCAATAACAAAATTAAACACAGCAGGAGACCCATCTGAGTTTGTGTAAAACCAATTCAAGTTCGTAACATGATAGTATGCTCTTAAGTTGAAATGAGTTGAATAAATCCTCAAATCCTCTTTGGAGAACATGGTGTTGAACTTCGCATACCAATATTCGCTAATCCCATTCTTTAGGTTGTATTCTCTTTTTAGTTCATCAAGAGTTTCAGTTACTTCTGGGTAGTGGGAGTTGTAATTTGTGATGTTTATTAAAGAAGAAAAATTATAACTTATCAAAACGATATAGCCAATAATGAAACTTGAACTAATTAAGGTAAATAGTTTATTCAATGAAAAATAGGAACCAATAAAAGGGAGGATTACAAGAGCAACAAGATATAAATTGATGTTGTATCTAATACAATCTAAACCTATGTACGAACCTGTTATTGATGGAATAAAAATGAGTCCTCCAAAGTAGATTAGTAATATTGATGAAATCCAAAAAGAGCTATTTTTTTGTGATTTGGTTTTAAAGAAAATAACTACTAACCCAATAATTGATAGCAATAGAAGTAGAATAATGAAAAACCCACTCCATGTCTCTGTAGCGATTTGATAAAAGTGAAACCATTGGTTTTTAAAAGAAAGAATTCTACTTTCTATTGTAGCTGAAGACGAATAGGGGGTTCCAAAAGTTAAATATCGAGAAGGAATAAACGAATAAATGGAGTAGCCTATAATTGAAGAAATTATTGAGATGAGAGCAATTATATGAATGACTCTTGGGAATCTAAACTTGTTTATTACTCCAGTAAAAAGATATATGACCAAACCAATTCCAGTGAAATAAGCAATGAATAATTTATCAGAAAAGCTGGCTAAAATTATCAGAAGTGAAAATACTATTAGCTTCCAAATGCTTTTAGTTTTAATATAACTGAGGATTAAATATGTTGCTAGTAACGTATTTATAAAAGAACCCAGATGATAAGAGTTGGAAAGTACCTGAAAGGCTAATCGAAGATTTCCTGACTCTAAATAATTAAAAAAGAACAAGGTTAAAAGTAGATTTCCAATCCCTAAATTAATAAGTGTTTCTCTTTTATTAAACCTAAATCGAACAAGTTTATAAATAAGAAAAAAGATAAAATAGTATTGGATTATTGCGAATAGGAGAGAGGCTAACAAGAATTTTCCTCCTACCAAAAACATGAGTAGAGAATAGATTATCATATCAGGAAAGATGTTGGGTGCTGGATTTAGTTCCCAACCCGCTAAAGTGTTTCCGTCAATAAATAAATCTTGATAAACTGAAGGAAGGTATAGTGTATCTGAACTAAAAAAATAGCGATAATCGGACCCGTCAAAATCTCCAAAAAGAGTTAAAATAAGCACAAGAGTAAGTGTGAAACTTACTACCGAAAATATCCAATAATAGGAGCTTGTTTTTAACATCCTACCAAGATAAAGGTTTTAATCTGTTTTTAAAAACGAAGTTAAAGAGCACAAAAAAACCCGATTTAAAATGAATTAAATCGGGTTAAGTATTTTTTAAGAATTAAAACTTAGATGTTATCCTTAGCATCTTTTCTTTCCTCTATTTTATCTTTTACTTTATTCACTGCTTTTTTAAGAATCCCTTCTCTTTCCACTTCTACTGTATCTCTAATTATTGTTACAGTTCCGTTTTTAATTCCTTGTATTCTTTCATATCTATCAGCAGGTATCATTCCCATAATAGCTATTCCATCATTTTCTAGTGACATTAAAGTTTCATCAGACATATCTGCAAAATCAATGTTCATGTCTCCAGAGTTTGTAGGAACAGTTCCATTCATATCAGTAGTTGTTCCGTCCACATTCATTTCTGTGTGAGTTCCGTTCATATCTTCACTGTGTCCATCAGCTGTATGCCCTCCTAAGATTGGTGCAATTACTAATCCAATTAAACAAGTCAATTTAATTAAGATATTCATTGATGGTCCAGAAGTATCTTTAAATGGATCTCCAACTGTATCTCCAGTTACTGCCGCTTTGTGAGCTTCAGAACCTTTGTAAGTCATTTCTCCGTTTATCTCAACACCCGCTTCAAAAGATTTCTTAGCGTTATCCCAAGCTCCTCCAGCATTGTTTTGGAAGATTGCCCAAAGAACTCCAGATACTGTAACACCAGCCATATAACCTCCAAGCATTTCAGCTACAAGTTGACTTCCTTCTGTTTCAGTTCCGTAAATAGCTAACCCTAATAATACAATTGCAATTGGGAAACCAATAGTTAAGATTCCTGGTAATAACATTTGTCTTAAAGATGCTTTAGTAGAAATATCTACACATTTATCGTATTCTGGTTTTCCAGTTCCTTCCATAATTCCAGGAATCTCTCTGAATTGTCTTCTTACTTCTTCTACCATTTCCATAGCAGCTTTCCCTACAGCATTCATTGCTAATGCAGAAAATACTACAGGAACCATTCCTCCAACAAATAACATGGCAAGTACTGGTGCCTTAAAGATGTTAATTCCATCAATTCCAGTAAACGTTACATAAGCAGCAAATAATGCCAAAGCAGTAAGTGCAGCAGATGCAATTGCAAATCCTTTTCCTGTTGCAGCAGTAGTGTTACCTACAGCATCCAAAATATCAGTTCTTTCTCTTACGATTGGCTCTTGCTCACTCATTTCAGCAATTCCTCCTGCGTTATCTGCAATTGGTCCAAAAGCATCAATTGCTAACTGCATTGCAGTTGTTGCCATCATTGCTGAGGCAGCCATTGCTACTCCATAAAATCCTGCTAATGCATACGAAGCCCAAATTGCTGCAGCAAATAATAATACCGAAGAAAATGTAGAAATCATTCCTGTTGCAAGTCCTGCAATAATGTTTGTTCCTGCTCCAGTACTTGATTGTCTTACGATATTTAAAATTGGTTTTTTTCCTAATCCTGTGTAGTATTCAGTAAATGCAGAGATTCCTGCTCCTACAACTAATCCTACTAAGGTTGCATAGAATACAAACATAGAAGAAACCTCTCTTAGTCCTTCACCAAAGAAATGCATTTTCATAGTTTCTGGTAACATCCATTTTACTAATATGTAACAAGAAATTGCTACTAAAACTATTGAAAACCAGTTTCCAATGTTTAAAGCTCTTTGTACTTGCGCTTCTTTTGCATCATTAGATGAGATTTTTACTACCAAAGTTCCAATTAAAGAAATGATAATTCCAAATCCTGCAATTGCCATTGGCAATAAGATTGGTCCAATTCCTCCAAATGCATCATCAATAGATCCACCCATATCTTTAATGATATAGTTTCCTAATACCATTGCAGCCAATACAGTTGCAACATAAGATCCAAATAAATCGGCTCCCATTCCTGCTACATCTCCTACGTTATCTCCAACATTATCAGCAATTGTTGCTGGGTTCCTTGGGTCATCTTCAGGGATTCCTGCTTCTACTTTTCCTACTAAATCAGCTCCAACATCTGCAGCCTTAGTATAAATACCTCCACCAACTCTTGCAAACAAAGCAATAGATTCAGCTCCTAGTGAGAATCCAGCTAATGCTTCTAATACAATAGTCATATCAGCAGTGTTCGTCCATTCTCCCCCCATAAATAATTGGAAGAAAATGATAAAAAATACTGTTAATCCTAATACTGCAAGTCCTGCAACACCAAGTCCCATTACTGTTCCTCCTCCAAAAGACACTTTAAGTGCTTGTGGCAAACTAGTTTTGGCAGCTTGTGTAGTTCTTACATTTGTTTTAGTTGCGATTTTCATCCCCATGTTTCCTGCAAATGCAGAAAAGACAGCTCCAATAATAAAGGCTACTACAATTAAGTAAGTGCTATCCATATAGAAAGCAATTCCAGCTAATACTATACTTGCTCCTACTACAAAGAATGCTAATAATCTATATTCAGCTTTTAAGAAAGCCAATGCTCCTTCATAAATATGGTCAGAAATTTCTTTCATTTTACCGTCTCCGGCATCTTGTTTCATTACCCAACCTCTTTTTATTACCATATAAATAAGCCCTACAATCGCAAGGACTATTGGTACATATATCATCATTTTTTCCATAGTTTTTGTTTTTTGTATCTAAATAAGACTGGCAAAAGTAGAGTTTTCTGAGGAATTATACAAAAATCTTTCTAATTGAGTACTCTTAATCAATTTAAGTTCAGCAACCAGAATTAATATATAGTCGTTTTTTTGATAAATTAATTCCCTTTATCCTCTTCAATTTTAACAAATAGAAGTGTCTTTTTCTTCTATTCTAGAAGCGTCTAAAATTATTGGTTGATCACCACTTGTTGTATTCACAAATCCTTCAAAGTGAAATTTATTATCCTTAAATGTACCAGTTCCTTTTATTCCAGCACCCGACCAAGAGGATCGCCCAGTGTAAGTTACAGTAAATGAATTATTATCGAAAAGTTTATATTCTGCACAATCCGAAGTAAAGAAATCATAAAGGTGGATATTGTCATTTGTTCCATCTCCTTTACATTCTATGTCAGTTGATAAAACAAAAAAGATTTCATCACCTTCTTGAGATGACTGCCATGGATAATGAGTTACAGTCCCAGAATAATTACCTTCCAGTTTCAGCTCTGTCTCCTCGCAAGGCAATAGTCTTGTATCTTCTTTTTTACAAGAAGTTAATAGTACAATCATACTTAATAGTATCAATGTTTTTTTCTTCATGATTCTAATCTTTAATAGTAATACTGCTCAATGCTTCTTTTGAAAGTACTAACTCTGCTTCTTTTTTAGATTCTTGAGCAGTTGAATTAATTTTCTTTCCATTGATATAAAGGACACTTTTATATTTATTGGATTCAGAAAGTTTTTTCCCTTTGAACACAACTTTGTTTCCTGTTTTTTGTCCCCATACAATTAACACACTTTTATGATTGTCTTCTTTTTCTAGCTTGGATAAATCCATTTTATTAAGAAAGCATTTTATTAAAGATTTTTTAGTTTTCTCGAAACCATGATCTAAATACATTGCTCCAACAATTGCTTCAAATGCATTACCAAGTATATTTTTATATCCACAATCGAAATCTACAGCAATAACATGGTCTTGTAAATTGATTTTTTCACCAAAAGTATTGAGCTTTTTTCTGTTAACCAACTTTGATGTAAGTACAGTAAGATCTCCTTCGTTTTTGGCAGGGAATTTCTCGAATAAGTAACTGGCCACTATACTAGATAGTAGTGTATCACCCAAATATTCTAATCTTTCGTTATTAGAGTCAGAGGACTTAGATTTATGTGTAAGTGCTTGCTTATAAAGCTCAATGTTCTTTGGCTTTATTTTAAAGTTTTTATGAAAAAACTGAATTAACTCTTCGTCAGAACCAAAAGCAATTTTTCGCGTATTGAAAATTGCTTTTAGTTTATTCATGACAAATTATATTATTTTAATTTTTTAGCTACTTCTACTTCGTGATATGATTCAAATACATCACCTACTTGTAAATCGTTAAATTTCTCAAGTGCAATACCACATTCGTAACCGAATTTCACTTCTTTCACATCATCTTTAAATCTCTTAAGAGTAGCAAGTTTACCGTTATAGATAACAATACCATCTCTAATCAATCTAACATTGGCTGCTCTCATTACGTTACCTTCTAGTACATAACTTCCTGCAATAGTTCCAATTTTAGAGATCTTAAATACTTCTCTAACTTCAGCAGTTCCAAGAACTTCTTCAATAATGTCAGGAGATAACATTCCTTCCATTGCATCTTTTATTTCTTCTATTGCTTTGTAGATAATAGAATATAACCTAATGTCTACCTCTTCTGTTTCTGCAAGTTTTCTTGCTTGTCCAGTTGGCCTTACTTGGAATCCAATAATAATTGCGTCAGATGCTACAGCTAAGTTAACATCAGCTTCTGTAATTGCTCCTACCGCTTTGTGTATCACATTTACTGCAATCTCTTCAGTTGATAATTTCAATAATGAATCTGTTAATGCTTCGATAGAACCATCTACATCTCCTTTTATAATTATGTTCAGCTCTTTAAAGTTACCAATAGCAAGCCTTCTTCCAATTTCTTCAAGAGTAAGAACCTTTTTAGTTCTAACACCTTGCTCTCTTTGTAGTTGCTCTCTTTTAGATGCAATTTGCTTAGCTTCTTTTTCATCAGAAAGAATATTAAATTTATCTCCTGCATTTGGCGCTCCGTTCAATCCAATGATTGATACTGGAGTTGCAGGACCAACTTCTTTTATTTTCTTTCCGTGTTCATTGTGCATTGCTTTTACCTTACCATAGTAATTTCCGGTAAGCATCATGTCACCCACTTGTAAAGTTCCTTTTTCTACTAAGATGTTGGTTACATATCCTCTTCCTTTATCTAAAGAAGATTCAAGAACAGTTCCTTGAGCGGCTCTGTTAGGGTTTGCTTTAAGTTCTAATAATTCTGCTTCTAATAACACCTTTTCAAGTAAATCTTCAACCCCAGTTCCTTTTTTAGCAGAGATATCTTGAGATTGGAATTTTCCTCCCCATTCTTCTACCAATAAATTCATGGCAGCAAGTTGAGTTTTAACATTATCAGGGTTTGCTCCGTCTTTATCAATTTTGTTAATCGCAAATACCATTGGTACTCCTGCCGCTTGACAGTGATTAATAGCCTCTTTTGTTTGTGGCATTATTGCATCATCTGCAGCAACTATAATAATTGCAATATCAGTAACAGCCGCACCCCTTGCTCTCATTGCAGTAAATGCTTCGTGACCAGGTGTATCCAAGAAAGTAATTTGTCTCCCTGTATCTTTTCCAGTTACTTTATATGCTCCAATGTGCTGAGTTATTCCCCCTGCTTCACCAGATGCAATTTTTGCTTCTCTAATGTAATCAAGTAAAGATGTTTTACCATGATCTACGTGACCCATTACAGTTACAATTGGTGCTCTAGAAACTAAATCTTCTTCTGCATCTATAATTTCTTCTTCTTCTACACCTATTTGATCTTCGGCAGATATGAAATCTACTCCAAATCCAAATTCATCAGCTATAATAGTGATAGTTTCTGCATCAATTCTTTGGTTGATCGAAGCAAAAATACCTAAGGACATACATGCCGAGATTACGTCAGTTGGCGTAACATCCATTAATGAAGCTAAATCAGAAACTGTTACAAACTCAGTAAGTTGTAATGTTTTACTTTCTTCATCTTGTCTTTGGATATCTTCATCCCTCTTTTCTGCAACTGCAGCTCTTTTCTCTCTTCTGTATTTGTCTCCTTTTTTCTTACCACCAGATTTTCCACTTAATCTAGCAAGAGTTTCTTTAATCTCTTTTTGGATTGATTCTGGAGTAATTTCAGCTTTTTTAGGTTTTGGACCTCTTCCGCCTCCAGGTTTTCTTGAATCGTTACCTCTTCCGATAGACTTTTCAATGTTTACCTTTTTTATTCTTTTTCTCTTACCTTTTGCTTCTTTCGATTTATCAACAGGTAATTCAATCTTACCAAGTACTGTTGTTCCAGTTAACTTTTGTGCTTTTGCAACAATCGTTTTATCTTCTGGTGTTACAGGTGTTACCTCCGCTTTTGGAGCTTCTATAACTGGTGCAATTGGCTCAGCTTTAACTTTAGCAGCTGGCTTTACTTCTTTTTTCACCTCTATTGGTGCCTCTACCTTTACTTCTTCTTTTACCGGAGCTTTTGCTTTTGGCTTAGGGTTTAAGTCAATTGTTCCTAATACTTCTGGTTTAGCTATTTTTTCAATACTTGCCTTAATTGTTTCAGGCTCTTCCTTCTTCTTAGCAACCTTTTTCTCTACCTTTTTTTCAATAGGCTTAGGAGTCTCAACAGGTTTTGGTGCAGGAGGTACTACTTTTGGTTTTGGGTTCAAATTAATTGTTCTCAAAACTTCTGGCTTTTTCACTTCTGCAGGCTTTGCCTTAATAGTTTCAACCTCTTTAGGTTTTTCAACTACTACTTCAGGTTTTTTCTCCCTGCTAGCTACTACCTCTTTTGCCTTTGCTTTCTCTTCTTTGGCATCAGCAAATTCTTCAAGCAATACATTGTACGGAGCTTCCTCCACTTTCGTGTTCGGGCTCGACTCAATTTCAATTCCTTTGGACTTCAAATGGTCCACTAAGGATGAAATCCCAACGTTTAACTCTTTTGCTATTTTACTTAGTCTTTTAACCGCCATGCAATATTATTGTTTGTACTCTATGCTTAAAAATATAGTTTATTTGCTGAACTGCAAATAATTTATTCAAATTCCGACTTCAGAACTTTGAGAACATCATCAATAGTCTCATCTTCTAAATCTGTTCTTTTTATTAAATCTTCTTTACCAATTGCCAATACGCTTTTCGCAGAATCGCAACCAATAGCTTTTAATTCATCAATTACCCATGATTCAATTTCATCAGAAAATTCTCCTAAATCTACATCTTCAATATCTTCAGCTCCTTCTCTGTAAACATCAATTTCATAACCAGTTAATTTACCAGCCAATTTAATGTTTTGTCCACCTCTTCCAATTGCTTTAGAAACTTCGTCTGGGTGTAAATATACATTTGCTCTCCCTGTGTCTTCTACTAGTTCTACAGAACCAACTTTTGCAGGACTCAATGCTCTTTGAATTAATAACTTCACATTTTCTGTGTAGTTAATTACATCAATGTTTTCGTTTCTTAATTCTCTTACAATTCCATGAATTCTTGCACCTTTCATTCCAACACAAGCTCCCACTGGATCAACTCTATCATCATATGATTCTACAGCCACTTTTGCTCTATCTCCTGGTGTTCTTACAATTTTCTTGATTGTAATTAATCCGTCAAATATTTCTGGAATCTCCAATTCAAATAATCTTTCTAAGAAGGCTCCTGATGTTCTTGATAAAATGATTTTTGGTGAGTTGTTAGTATGGTCAACTCTTTCTACAACAGTTCTGATAGTATCTCCTTTTTTGAAGAAATCTCCAGGAATCTGCTCAGATTTTGGTAGAATAAGCTCGTTACCTTCTTCATCCAAAATAAGCATTTCTCTTTTCCAGATTTGGTAAACTTCACCAGTCAATAATTCACCAATTTTATCTTTGTATTTTTTGAAAATATTGTCTTTCTCTAGTTCCATCACCTTGTTTATAAGGTTCTGTCTTAGAGCTAATATGTTTCTTCTTCCAAAATCTTCAATTTTCACTTCAATAGCAATCTCTTCACCAACTTCAAAATCAGCTTCAATTTTTAACGCTTTCGACAATTCAATTTCCAATGCAGGATCTTCAACTTCTCCATCTTTTACGATTTCCTTGTTAATCCATAATTCTAAATCTCCTTTATCTACATTGATAATAACATCTACGTTATCATCAGTTCCGTTAGCTTTTCTTACCATAGCTCTAAACACCTCTTCCAAAACTCCCATCATGGTAACTCTGTCAATGTTTTTAAACTCCTTAAATTCAGCAAATGAATCAATTAAATTTATACTGTCCATTGGTTTTTATTTAAATTTTACAATTATTTTGGTTTCCTTTATTTCATCAAACGCAAACGTAAGTTTGTGCTCTACTTTTAATTTCTTTTTTTTACCCTCTATTTTTTCTTTCGTTTCAAAAGTAATGGTAATGTCTTTTTCAGTCACATCTTGCATTAATCCTTGGTAAGATTTACTTGAATTAAGCATCACTTTTACGTCTTTACCTTCGTTTTTAACGTATTGTTGGTGAACCTTAAAAGGTAAACTTAGTCCTGGAGAAGTAACTTCTAGTTCAAAATCTTCTTCTTCACGATCTAGGTTGTGTTCCACCTGACGGCTGAACGCAATACAGTCGTTAATAGAAATAGGATCTGTTTTGTGATCTATTTCAACATAAATTTTGCTTGCGGTATTAATCTTTAAATCAACTAGATAGAATTCTGGATTCTCGTCTAACTTCTCATTGATTAAGCTGAGTACTGTTTCTTTATTTATCATTTTTTTACCAATAAAAAAGGAGCTCATTGGCTCCTTCTCTCCTTCTAATACGGTACAAATGTAATGATTTTTTCTTAAATCACTATATTTTCATGAGTTTTTTGAATTCTAAATAAATTTTTATTTCTCCTGATAGACAACTTCCATCACAGTTTGACCAACTGCCTTCAAACTGTTTTTATCAATTCCTTCCATGTTGTCTTTATGAGTGTGGTGGTAATCACCAAATGTGTTTGTAGTTGTATTCCAACCAATAATATCAATGGACGGGATGTTAGCTAAGATATTTACATATCTATGATCATCAGTAATTTGACCTATTTTGGTATTAATGAAATAGTTCGAGTAACCAATGTTTCTAGCTGTATTCCAAACTTTGTTAACTATATTGCCAGCATGATATGTAGAGAAATATTCTTTTGGATATTGAGCATTTGTCTCTCCAACCATGTCTAATAAAATTCCAAAACGAGGGCGATAATTTGCGATAGGAGGATTGTTACCCCAATATTGCGAACCTAAACACCAATCATCCTCAGCACCTCTATTCATACTTCCTTCAAATATTCCATAATCTTCTGCATCAAAAAAGATAATATCAACACCAAGTTTCGTTTCCTGTAAATTGAATTGACGTGCTATTTCTAACAATACACCAACTCCACTTCCTCCATCATTTGCTCCATCAATTGGTTCTCCTTGACGAGATTTATCCTTATCAGCAACTGGTCTTGTATCCCAATGGGAAAATAATAATAAGCGAGAAGTTTTTTCCGGATTAAATTGAGCTATAATATTCTTTATCTGTAGTTTATCTCCATTAAAAGCAGTTACCTCTCCCTCTTGAACCATAGTTTTAGCTCCATAACTATCTAGTTTTTTTACTAACCATTCTGCACAAGCAGTATGCTCTTTAGTATTAGGAACTCTAGGCCCAAAATCTACTTGAGTTTGGATAAAATCGTAAGCAGAATCAGCATTAAAAATTGGAGTAGGAATTCTTTCCTCAACTTGAGTATTAGGAGTTGGAATAACTCTATTTTCATCATCACATGATAAGAAAATAATCGTAAATAATATGAAATATAAACTTATTCTTTTTCCCATGTTGTTCCGTCTTTAGAATCCTTAAGTGTTATGCTTAAACTCGTAAGTTTGTTTCTTATTTCGTCAGCAAGGCTATAATTTTTGTTGTCTTTTGCTTCTTTTCTTAATCGGATAAAAAGGGACATCAATTCTTCGGTAAGTTCGTCTTTAGCTCCAGAATTTTCAACAGGTTTTAATCCCAAGACATCCCAAACATAACTATTCATAGTAGTAAGTAGTAGCTCCAAATCTGACCCAGAAATAGTTTCTTTTTCTCCGTGAATAGAATTAATCATTTTAACTCCGTCAAATAAATGTGCAATTAGGATTGGAGTATTAAAGTCATCATTCATTGCAGTTGCAAATTTCTCTACAAGTGCACTCACATCAACAGTTGAGCTATCAGAAGTTGAAAGATTTTGAATTGTTTGCATTGCATTCATCAACTTTTCAAATCCTTTTTCGGCTGCTGCTATGGCTGAGCTAGATAGGTCTAGTGTACTCGAATAATGCGATTGCATCATAAAGAATCGAATCACCATTTCAGAAAAGCCTTTTTCTAATGATGGATGGTCGCCAGAACCAAGTTGTTCTATAGAAACAACATTCCCTACCGATTTACTCATTTTAGCTCCATTCATTGTAAGCATATTGGTATGCATCCAATAATTAGCTGGCTCCGATTTCCCTCCCCCTTTGCTTTGCGCAATTTCGCATTCGTGGTGAGGAAATTTTAAATCCATTCCTCCTCCATGAATGTCAAACGTATCGCCCAAATATTTTGTGCTCATTACAGTACATTCAAGATGCCACCCAGGAAATCCTTCTCCCCAAGGAGAGTTCCATCTCATGATGTGTGATTCGTCTGCTTTTTTCCAAATTGCAAAATCAAGTGGATTTCGCTTTTCACTTTGTCCATCAAGTTCTCTTGTGTTGGAAATTAAATCTTCAATTTTCCTTCCAGATAATATACCGTAGTGGAATTTATCGTGGTATTTTTCTACATCAAAATAAACCGAACCGCCTGCTTCATACGCAAATCCGTTTTTTATTATTTCCTGAACCATTTCAATTTGCTCGATTAAATGACCAGTTGCAGAGGGTTCGATACTTGGTGGAGTAATATTAAATGCTTTCATCACATCATGAAATCCATTGGTGTAGTGCTGCACTACTTCCATTGGTTCCAAATTCATAAGTTTAGCTTGTTTTCCAATTTTGTCTTCTCCAGAGTCTTCGTCATTTAATAAGTGACCAACATCAGTAATATTTCTTACGTAACGAACAGAATAACCCAAATACTTCAAATATCTGTATACGATATCGAAAGAAAGAAAAGTACGAACGTTTCCAATATGAACATCACTATAAACCGTAGGTCCGCAAACATACATCCCAACATGATCTTTTAAGATTGGTTTAAACTCTTCTTTTTTTCCCGAAAGGGTGTTGTAAATTTTTAGGTTGCTCATTTGGTATCTATTGAAAGGTTAAAATTACGAATAGTTAGGAAGAAATTACGAATTACGAATTATGAATTAGTATAATTTAACTTAATCAGTTGTTTATAGGTTAAAATATAAACTCTCAAACTCAATTTTCTGAAGTTGAAAAGTTAATATTTAATAACAATTACATTAACTTTGACTTATGATTAACCAAGACCAAATAAATGATATAACACAGAGACTGGCGGACCTAAACCGCTATCTTTGACTTAGACAGAAAGCGAGTAGAAATTGAGGAAGAAGAGATTAAAACTCATGACCCTGATTTCTGGAGCGATCCTGCTAAAGCTGAAAAGATTTTAAAGCAGATTAACTCAAAAAAGTATTGGGTTTCTATGCATAAATCCTTGATGGATAAAAAAGAAGATTTAGAAGTTTTGGTTGAATTCTTTAATGAAGGGGAGGAAAACGAACATGAAATAGACGCTTTACATACCACAGTAAAAACTGAACTTGAAGAACTTGAATTTAAAAACATGCTCTCTTCGGATGAAGATAAACTGAGTGCTGTATTACAAATTACGGCAGGAGCTGGAGGAACAGAAAGTTGCGATTTCGCAGAAATGCTAATGAGAATGTACTTGATGTGGAGCGAGAAGAATAGATTTAAAGTAAAAGAACTTAATTTCCAAGCAGGAGATGCTGCAGGTATAAAAACCGTAACGATTGAAATAGAAGGAGATTTTGCTTTTGGTTATTTAAAAGGTGAAAATGGAGTTCATAGGTTGGTAAGGGTTAGTCCATTTAATGCACAAGGAAAAAGAATGACTTCTTTTGCATCTGTTTATGTGTACCCATTAGTAGATGATACGATTGATATAAAAATAAACCCTGCTGATATTTCTTGGGATACTTTCCGTAGTGGAGGAGCAGGAGGGCAGAACGTAAACAAAGTAGAAACAGGTGTAAGAGTTAGACACGCTCCATCTGGTATTGTTATTGAAAACACGGAAACTCGATCACAACTTGGGAACAGAGAAAAAGCTTTGCAGTTACTTAAATCTCAATTGTATGAAATTGAAATGCAAAAGCAATTGGCTGCCAGAGAAGAAATTGAAGGAGACAAGAAAAAAATAGAGTGGGGATCTCAAATAAGAAGTTATGTTTTGGATGACAGAAGAGTTAAAGATCACAGAACTAATTATCAAGAAAGTAACCCGGATGCTGTATTAGACGGAAATATTGATGGCTTTTTGAAAGCTTATTTAATGGAAAATTAAACTATGAAATACACGATATACCACAATCCAAGATGTTCTAAAAGTAGAGAAGCTCTAGCTATTTTGGAAGAAGAGAAAGCAGAAATTGAAGTAATTAAGTATCTAGAAAATATACCTACAGAAGAGGAGTTGTTACTATTACTTGCAAAGCTTAACATAAAGCCATTTGACCTAGTTAGAAAAGGAGAAAAGCTTTATAAAGAGCAATACAAAAAACTGAATTTGAACGATCACGAATGGATAAAAGTGATGCTTGAAAATCCTAAATTGATTGAAAGACCAATAGTTGTTAAAGGAAATAAAGCTATTATCGGAAGACCACCAGAATTGGTAAAAGAATTGTAAAAGAAAAAGCATTTAATTAATTTTGAAAAAGAAATAAAAATCATGGAATACAGAATAGAGAAAGATACTATTGGTGAAGTAAAAGTACCAGCCGATAAATATTGGGGAGCTCAAACTGAGAGATCAAGAAATAACTTTAAGATTGGTCCTTCGGCATCTATGCCTCAAGAAATTGTGGAAGGATTTGCTTATTTGAAAAAAGCTGCTGCTTATACGAATTGCGAATTAGGTGTTTTATCTGAAGAAAAAAGAGATTTAATCGCCAAAGCGTGCGAAGAGATTTTGGATGGAAAACTATGGGATCAGTTTCCTTTGGTTATTTGGCAAACAGGTTCGGGAACGCAAAGTAATATGAACGTGAACGAAGTTGTAGCTCACAGAGCTCAAGAGTTAGCAGGAAGAAAAATAGAAGAAGGAGAAAAGGTATTGTCACCAAATGATGATGTAAACAAATCTCAATCGAGTAACGACACTTTCCCTACAGGAATGCACATAGCTTGTTACAAGATGATTATGGAAACTACAATTCCTGGAGTTGAGCAATTGAGAGATACGCTTCAAGCAAAAGCAGAAGAGTTTAGAAACGTAGTAAAAATTGGAAGAACTCACTTAATGGATGCAACTCCATTAACTATTGGTCAAGAATTTTCTGGATATGTTTCGCAATTGAACCACGGGTTAAAAGCCTTGAGAAATACGCTAGCTCATTTATCTGAATTGGCACTTGGAGGAACTGCTGTAGGAACAGGACTAAATACTCCAAAAGGATATGATGTACTGGTTGCTAAATACATTGCAGAGTTTACAGGATTGCCTTTTATTACTGCAGAAAATAAATTTGAAGCTTTGGCTGCTCATGATGCGATTGTAGAATCTCATGGAGCATTAAAGCAATTGGCTGTTTCTATTAATAAAATAGGAAATGATATTAGATTAATGGCATCTGGACCAAGATCAGGAATTGGGGAATTAATTATTCCTGCAAATGAGCCAGGTTCTTCTATTATGCCAGGGAAAGTAAATCCAACACAAGCAGAAGCATTAACTATGGTTTGTGCTCAGGTTATGGGGAATGATGTGGCTATTTCGGTAGGAGGAATGCAAGGACATTATGAGTTGAATGTTTTTAAACCAATGATGGCTTCTAACTTTTTGGAATCTGCAAGATTAATTGGAGATGCTTGTAAGTCTTTTGATGAAAATTGTGCTAAAGGTATTGAGCCAAACTACGCAAGAATTGAGGAGTTATTGAATAACTCATTAATGCTAGTTACAGCTCTTAATACCAAGATTGGTTATTACAAGGCTGCAGAAATTGCAAATACTGCTCACGAAAACGGGACTACTTTGAAAGAAGAAGCTATTCGTTTAGGACATGTAACTGCTGAAGAATATGATCAATGGGTTATCCCAATGAATATGACTGGGAGTTTATAAGTTTTAATCTTATTCATAAAAAAAGCCTTCGTTCATGGGAACGAAGGCTTTTTTGTTTTAATAGAATTTGGATTTAGAACCTTTTCCCAATTGAAAAACCTCCCCAAAGAGTATGTAGTCTTGGAGTTGTACAATGATTTATACGTCTGTAAATAGCAGGTGAATAATTAAGCTTTACAAACCAATTGTTTTCAAAATTATATTTCATACCTATATTCAAAGTACTAAATAAAGTAAGAAGGGGATGGCAATACCAAGAACCACCTTCAGCCATTATTCTTCTTTCTTCATCATCTAATCCTGCATTATAATTTACTAATAAAGAAGTGGCAAGTCCGATTTCAAAGTTTAGCTTTTTATCATTTCTTAATATAAGATTAGAACCTATTGTAAAAGTATTATCAGAGTCGTAGAGAAGGGAAGTCCCAAATCCCATTAAACCTGTTAAAGCAAATTTATGTTTATTTAAGAGTACTCTTTCATAATTTAATGATAACCCACAGATCTACCAATTAGCTCAATAGAAATAAGATTTTTTGTTGATTTTACTCCTGTAGAATCTCCTTTGTCCTGACAAAATAGAGCAGAACCAATTAGTAGAGTAAAGCATAGAACTATGGTGAAGCTTTTCATTTTCTTATTATTTAAAACTAATATAGCCTTAAATTTTCACATAAAAAAAGCCTTCGTTCACTTGAACGAAGGCTTTTTTGTTTTCAATAAATTAAAAAGTAATCTTTACTGAATCACTACTTTTTTTGTAACTTTTTCAGTTCCATTAGTAATCATCACCATGTAAATTCCTTTAGAAACATTGTTTAAATCAACTTGTTTGTTGTTTATAAAGTTTCCTTGGCTAATTGTTTGTCCCGTAATAGAAATAACAGAATAACTTAAGTTTTCGTTTGAAGTAGAAGTCATGTTAATTACTCCATTTACTGCGAATATTTTAGTTCCATTTTCTAAAGTGTTTTCATTAACTGATGCAAATGATCTTTCAATTGTATAACAAGATGAATCAGAAGTTAGAGACACATTATTTATTCCTACTGCAGCATATGCGCAAATTTTCTGGAATAATGTTGCAGTTGGATCAGCTTGAAAGTTTACTGGACCAAGAGTTCTTGTAATTGAAGCACCAGGAGCTAAACCTCCTGCTGGAACCAATGCTCCAGAGACACCACCACTTACAAGTGCGAAAGATGTAAAGTTACCCCCACCAAGTCTAAACCAGTACCATATTGTATCTCCTGCAGGTATAGTTGTAGCTGAAGTATTTTCGATATCGATTGTAAAGCTTAAATTAGTAGCTCTAATTGTATCTCCAGGAGTTGTTGGTGCAGTTATCCTAGGCGAAACTTGAGAGAATGAAGCACTGAACATCAATGCAGTAAAAAGTGTTAAAAGTAAATTTTTCATCATATATATAATTTTAGGTTAAGTCCAAAAGTAGGTAAAGCTAATGTCATAGTAAAATATAACTTGTTAAAAAACATACAGCTTCAACAAGTTAAATCACAAAAATCAGATTGTATTGTTACAATCGATTTTTTAAATAGTCTATAACTTATCGAAGTTTAAACTTTATTGGAATTACCAATTGCACTCTTACTTCTTTGCCTCTTTGTTTTCCAGGGTTCCAATCACCCATGTTTTCTATAGCTTTCAAAGCAATTTTATCAAGACCTGGGTCTAATCCTCTCACAACTTTAGCATTAGTTATTGTCCCATCAGGCTCTACAACAAACTGAACATAAACCGTTCCTTGCACTCCACTTTCGCGAGCAAAAGAAGTGTACTTTATTTTTTTACCTAAATACTCAAACAAAGCACTAGATGAATTTCCGTACTGAGGCATTTCTTCTACTACTTTAAATACCGTGATTATTTTTGGTTTCTTTTTAGGGCCAAAATTAAAAGTATCTGGTAATGCTCCAGGATCTGGTAGGATAGGATCTGGAGTTGGCTTTCTCACCCTCATTGTATCAGGCTTTAACTTATTGTCGATTACAAAAGTATCAAGAATTTCTTGTTGAGATTGCTGAGGTGTTTTAGGCTCGGGTCTTAATATTTCTATATCTTCAATGTCTGGCTGTGTCTCGGCTAATAGGCCAATTTTATCTGCTGGTAAATCATAGTTTACATCAAATGTTGCCCACTCAAATGCCATAAGAACTACTCCCAATGACGCTAGAAATCCAAAAAGGAAAAAGCTTCTTTTTTTGTTTTCTAGGCTTGCTGTTTTTGTTTTTTTAACTTCCATAGTTGTTGATTTTTAGATTATGACCTAATTATATAGTTTATTGGCAACACCATTTTCACTCTCACTTTGTGATAATTTTGTTCACCAGGAGTCCAATTTTTAAGACTTTTTACTGCTTCAACAGATTGTTGATCTAGTATTTCGTTTAGACCTCCTTTAATTTTAACATTAGAAATCGATCCATCTTTTTCTACAATAAATTCTACGTAAACTTTACCACCCATTCCAGTGGTATTTCTTGATAGCTTTTTTGCTAAATCTTTATATAAAGATTTCATACCTCCAGGATATTCGGGCATTACTTCAGCTATACTGATAGGAATATCTTCCACAGTAGGTAAATTATTATTTGCAAATTGTGGAACCGAATCAAAATCTAATCCATCATCCTCAGAATTATCTTCGTCTTTTACGACAGGGTCTTTTGGTAATTCTTCTTCAGGAATTTCTTCAATAATAAATTCCTCTTCAATAGGTTTTTGGATTTCAACCTTAGGTTTTGGTTGTTCAATAATTAGTTCCTCAACAGCTGGTTCGTATTCTACTAATTCGCCTATTTCAATCTCTGGCAAAGTAAAATATTCATCATAGTTTATCCATTCAAATGCCATAAGCATACTCCCGGCAGATACTATTAAACCAAAAAGAAATAGATTTCCCTTTTTACGCTCTAGGTTAGCGTGTTTGTTTTTTTTGATTTCCATAACGAAACGTTTTTATTGTTGATTAGTACTTTTCTGTACACTTCAACAACCGTTCCGTTCATTAACAATGGGTTAACAAGTTATTTTAAGGTCAATTTAAACCCTTTACCGTGAATATTTACAATTTCCACTTTCTCATCTAAGGATAAGTACTTCCTTAATTTTGTGATGTAAACATCCATACTTCTCCCGTTAAAATAATTGTCATCTCCCCAAACGGCTTTTAACAAATCGTTCCTATCTACCTCTCTTCCAATGTTTTTGCTCAATACTTTAAGTAATTCACTTTCCTTGGTAGTTAGTTTTTGTTCTTTTCCCTGAAATGAAAGAATACGAGTATTAAAATCGAATAAATAATTATTGATTGAATATAAATGAGTTTCCTCTTTCTTGTTTGTACGTTTAAGAATTGCTTCTACTCGTGCCAATAACTCTTCCATACTAAATGGTTTAGTAAGGTAATCATCTGCGCCAAGTTCAAAACCTTTAAGCTTATCATCCTTCATACTTTTTGCAGTAAGGAAAAGGATTGGAGCCTCTCGGTCAATACCTCTAATATCTTTAGCCACAGAAAAACCATCTTTTTTAGGCATCATTACATCCAAGATTACAAAATCAAATGAACCGGCTGTAAATGCAGAATATGCTTCCTCACCATCAGTGGCAAGAGTGCATTTAAATCCTTTTGCTCGGATGTATTGGCTCAATAACATTCCTAAATTCGGATCATCTTCTGCTAATAAAATTTTAGTTGGTTCCATAGTTTCTTTATTTGTTTTCTATTGGTAATGATATAATAAACGTACTTCCTTTGTCTTTGGTGCTTTTTACAGAAATAGTTCCTCCGTGCAGCTCTACTATAGATTTCACGTAGTTAAGTCCCAGTCCAAATCCTTTTACATTATGTAAATCACCAGTTGGTATTCGGTATAGTTTTTCGAATACTCTATTTAAGTTTTCTTTAGAAATTCCAATACCGTTATCATTTACTTTTATAACAAAGTCTTTCACGGTTTTTAAAGCAGAAATCTTTATTTGAGGAATTTCACTCGTGTATTTAATAGCATTATCAATTAAGTTCTGAAACACATTGGTTAAGTGTTGTTCATCACCTTCAAAACTCATGTCGGCTAAATCACTAGCAATAGAAATATCTCCACCTAGTTGCTTAATTTTTAATGAGAATTTACTTTTTACCTGTTCAATAATTTCTACTAAGTTCACTTCCTCTTTCTTCAATTTCATTTGACCTTTATCCAGAATTGCTGTTTTCAATACCGTTTCAACAAGGCCACTAAGCCTAGTGTTTTCTTGGTTTATCATGGCAACAAATGTTTGCTGCGACTCTGGTGAATTCATGTCTTTATCATTAAGAGCCTCACAAGCAAGTTGTATTGTTGATATAGGAGTTTTCAGTTCATGAGTCATGTTATTAATGAAATCATTCTTAATTTCTGAAAGCTGCTTTTGTTTGTGGATGGTAGTTACTGTGAAGTAAAAAGCATAAATAACAGTAAGGATAAGAATTAAAGAAATACTCAGGATGAACAGCATTTTTTTGAAAATAAACCTGTTTTTTTGAGGAAAAAATATACTGATAATAGGCTGTTTAAGAGTGAAATTATCTACAAAAAACTGTAAGTTAATTCCCTCACTAATTAATTGTTTGGTGTATTTTTTTGTTGCAGTATCTTGTTCGAAAAGGGATTCAGCATTTACATCATACACACCAAATACATATGAAGTGTTTATTCCTCTCTTTTGAAGCTGAGCTTTAATGAGCGAATCAATTTGCTTCGAAGTTATTTTATCCGACACCTTTTGAAAAGGAGTATTATCCAACATGGCATCAAACAAAGCATTGATATCAGTAACGCCTGAGGTTAATTTCTTTTGACTTTTAATTTGTCTATTCTGTTCATTTTGCTGAACTACTTTTGGAATAAGTTGAGTTACCTCTATTAATGTATTCCTTGCATCTTGATCAAATTGAGATTTACGAACTTCTATGGCGCTATTTATCCAAATCATCTGAACGATAATTAAGCCAATAATGGCAACACTGATAAGTGTAACGATAGTTTTTAAGTTAAGTCTCATTGTATTAAGAGCTAAATTAAGATTAAATTCTGTCCAATTGCATAACCTAAAAGGTTTTTAACTTTCTTTAACACCACTAATAATTGTCATATTTACCTATATTTGCTAGCAAATAACAAGGAACAAAAAGCAAAAAGATGGCAAAGAATAATATTCAAAACGTAGATCAGTTGAATAAAATTGTTGAGAATACATCACTTAAGGGAGATGTAGACTCTCAAAATAATATTCGTGTAGATGGAACAATTTCTGGAACACTTAAAGTAAAAGGTAAGCTAGTTTTAGGTTTAAAAGGAACTGTCGAAGGAGAGATTGTTTGTGAAAGTGCAGAAATTGAAGGTACAATTAAAGGGAATATTCATGTTTCGGGATTGCTGTCTTTAAAGTCAACAGCAAGAATAGAAGGAGATGTAACTACTCAAAAACTATCTATGGAATCAGGTGCAGTTCATAATGGATATACATCTATGTCGTCTTCAGTTAAGGTTGAAACTCCAATTACTAATGGATAAAACACCTTTGTATTTTTTATTTATTGCCGCTCTATTTGGAGGTATCTTGTGCGATAGATATATAGGAACTTCTCTTCCGTTTTTTACTGTGGTTTTTTTACTAGTTGCAGGGATTATATTCTTTATGGTTACAAAAAATGTATCTGATGAAGAAGAATGAAGGGGATAAGATAAAAAAAGTTAATTCTTTTGCGAAATTTTCCTCAGCAGGCATACAAATGGGTGTGTTGATTCTAGCCGGAGTGTATTTTGGAAAGTATTTAGATGAAAAACTTCAATTCGACTCTCCTTGGATGACTATAGTATTTGCATTATTAGGGGTCTTTATTGGGCTTTATATTGTAATTAGAGAAGTAATAAAAATGAGTAAATAACAATTCATGTTTCAATTAGCATTCAAGCCTACATTAATATTTTCAATAATAATATTTGTAATTCACTTTTTGTTGAATTATGTGTCCTCGTCACTTTTATATAGTGATGTTATATTGATTCATATTATTATGTTTTTTTTAACTGTTGGAGGGTATTTATTATTATTAATGATGCAGAAATTGGATCCAATTAAAATAGGGTTTACTTTTTTGGCAATATCAACTATCAAATTATTAGTCTCAGCATCCATTATATTGTTTTTGTATAAAGGGCTAGGTAAACCAAAAGCAATTGGTGTTCATTATGCAGGAGCCTATTTTTTATACATAGCGTTTTTGTCCTACCAAGTCTTTTCAATAATAAACCAAAAACCGACAAATAATAAGTGAGAATAAACCGCCTAATAATTTTTAGAAAGTTAAAAGTTTATCTACATTTGCATAAAATTTGTAGAAACAGCCAAATGCTAAAGAATTTAATCCTTTTATTTTTACTATTTACAGCTAGTGTCGTTATGGCAAATGAGCCACAAGCGCATGCTGAAAATTCAACTCACAATACTGAAGAAACTAAGGACGAGTCTTACGATCCTGTTCCAGTTATTATGCACCACATTGCAGATGCACACGAGTGGCATTTTTGGGGAGAAGGAGAAAACTCTGCTTCTATTCCATTACCAGTGATTTTATTGGATGGAGGATTGAAAATGTTTTCATCAAGCAAGTTTCATCATGGACATGATTTAGTTAAATCAAACGATAAAGAATATATGCTTTATCACAACAAAATTTATACAGTTGGAGAATCTATTCCAATTGCTAAAGATTCTACCGTTAAAATTATTAGAAAAGGACAAGAAGAAGATTCTACTTTCTCATATACACTAGCTAATATTCCTACTAAAGATTTTCTTCATGATTATGTTGTAGGACATAAAGAATTAGAGTTAGGAACTTATGTTGCAAGTGCAAAACCACTTGATTTTTCTATCACAAAAAATGTAGCAGGAATATTCTTAGCTATATTAATCATATTCTTAATCTTTACATCAGTAGCAAGAAGTTACAAGAAGAATGGAGGGATTCCAAAAAAACTTACGGGTTGGATGGAACCTTTAGTATTATTTGTAAGAGATGACATTGCTAAACCAAACATAGGAGAAAAGAAGTACAAAAAATTTCTTCCTTTCTTATTAACTATATTTTTCTTCATTTGGGTATTGAACTTATTAGGTTTAATTCCAGGAGGGGCAAACGTAACAGGAAACATTGCAGTAACTTTAGTTTTAGCTGTTGTAACAATGATTGTTGTAGCAATAAATGGAAACAAAGCTTATTGGGGTCACATTTTTAACCCACCAGTTCCAGAATGGTTAAAGCCAATGATGATACCAGTAGAAATTATTGGAATCTTCACTAAACCATTTGCATTAATGATTCGTTTGTTTGCAAACATTGCAGCAGGACATATTGTTATCTTAAGTTTAATTTCATTAATATTCGTAGCAAAAACAATGTGGGTTGCACCAGCATCTATTGCATTAGTATTATTTATCTCAGTTTTAGAATTACTTGTAGCATTATTACAGGCATACATATTTACATTATTAACTGCCTTATTTATTGGAATGGCAGTAGAAGAGCATCATTAAAAGCATTATTAACCAGTCCCGTTAAAAAATAAGGGACACAAAACAAACAAAAATGGGAGGAAGTATCGCAGCAATTGGTGCAGGATTAGCAGTTATCGGAGTAGGATTAGGAATTGGTAGAATCGGAGGTTCAGCAATGGACGGTATCGCAAGACAACCAGAAGCACACAGTAAAATCCAAACTACTATGATTATTGCAGCAGCATTAGTTGAAGGAGCTGGATTATTTGGTATTGTTGTAGCCCTAATGGGATTATAATATAAACCAAAATTAATTTTAACTCTGTAACGGTTGGTTACAGAGTTATTATTTAAAATTTTTGTAGTTAATAAAAACACACATTATGAATACAGTATTGTTAGAAATAAATCCATTAGTACTACCTAGTATAGGACTAATATTTTGGTCAGCAGTTTCTTTTATTATACTTCTTGTATTATTGAGAAAATTCGCTTGGAAACCAATTCTTACAGCAGTTAACGAGAGAGAAGAAAGCATTACTAATGCTTTGAACTCTGCCGAAGAAGCGAAAAAAGAAATGGCTAATTTGACATCTTCTAACGAAAGATTGTTGAACGAAGCAAGAGAAGAGAGAGATGCTTTGATGAAAGAAGCAAGAGAAATGAAGGCTGAAATTGTTGCTAAAGCAAAAGAAGAAGCTCAAGGAGAAGGAGAAAAAATGATTGCAAATGCAAAAGCAACAATCGAAATGGAAAGAAAATCAGCTATTGCAGATTTGAAAAACCAAGTTGCTACTTTATCAATTGATATAGCTGAAAAAGTGGTGAAAGGAACTTTAACAGGAGATGATAAGCAAAAAGCATTGGTTAACGAATTAGTAGAAGAAGTAAACCTTAACTAAGGTTTTAACCTTTTAAATAATACTATGAAAGACAGTAAAACAGCATCACGATACGCAAAAGCATTGTTAAGTTTGTCGCAAGAAAGCGGAAAACTTGAAGATGTGTATGGAAACATGCAGTCTTTATCAGCTACCATAGCAGATAGTTCTGATTTACGTTCGTTGGTAAGCAATCCTACAATTAAAGAAGACGAAAAAAGTAAAGTATTTACTGCTTTGTTTGGCTCTACTTTTAATGAAGGAACTATGAACTTGATTAACTTATTAATTAAGAACAAAAGAGCGCAATTGTTGGGAACAACAGCTGAGCAGTTTATAGCATTATATAAAGAGAGTAAAAACATAGTGACTGCTCAAGTAACATCAGCTACAAAGCTTGATGAAGAACAAAAGAACAAAGTACTTTCTTTGTTAAAGCACGAAGGAGAAGTTGAGATTATAGAAAAAGTAGATGCTTCGCTTATCGGAGGATTTATTGTAAGAGTAGGAGATAAGCAAATAGATGCAAGCATTGCAACTAAATTTAAGAATTTACGAAAAGAGATTTCATTAAACTAAATAACCATTACAATTAACTAAAATGGCAGGAATAAAACCAGCAGAAGTATCTGCAATTATCAAGGAGCAATTATCAGGATTTAAAACTGAAGCTCAATTAGAAGAAGTAGGAACTGTATTACAAGTAGGTGATGGAGTTGCACGTATCCACGGATTATCTAATGTAGAATCAGGAGAGCTTATTGAATTTGAAGATGGATTGCAAGCAATTGTATTGAACTTGGAGGAAGATAATGTTGGAGCTGTACTTTTAGGAGCATCTGATGTTGTAAGAGAAGGAGCTTCTGTAAAAAGAACTAACCGTATTGCTTCTATCAAAACAGGTGAAGGAATTGTAGGAAGAGTTGTTGATACGCTAGGAGCACCAATTGATGGAAAAGGACCTATTGAAGGTGAATTATACGAAATGCCAATCGAAAGAAAAGCACCAGGTGTAATTTACAGACAACCGGTAACTGAGCCATTACAAACAGGAATTAAGGCAATTGATGCAATGATTCCAGTAGGAAGAGGACAAAGAGAATTGATAATTGGAGATAAGCAAACTGGTAAAACTACTGTTGCTATTGATACTATTATCAATCAAAAAGAATTTTTTGATAAAGGAGAACCAGTTTATTGTGTATACGTAGCGATAGGGCAAAAAGCATCTACAGTTGCAGGAATCGTAAAGAAATTTGAAGAAGCAGGAGCAATGGCTTATACAACTATTGTAGCAGCTAATGCATCTGATCCAGCACCACTACAGTATTATGCACCATTTACTGGAGCAGCAATTGCTGAATTTTTTAGAGATACTGGAAGACCAGCTTTAATTGTATATGATGATTTATCTAAGCAAGCAGTTGCTTACCGTGAAGTATCACTACTATTGAAAAGACCTCCAGGAAGAGAAGCATACCCAGGAGATGTATTTTTCTTGCACTCAAGATTATTAGAGAGAGCAGCAAAGATTATCGAAATTGATGAAATTGCTAAAGAAATGAATGATTTACCAGATTCTATGAAAGGAATGGTAAAAGGAGGAGGTTCTATTACTGCATTGCCAATTATTGAAACGCAAGCAGGAGATGTATCGGCCTATATTCCAACAAACGTAATTTCTATTACGGATGGACAAATTTTCTTAGAGCAAGATTTATTTAACTCAGGTGTGAGACCAGCAATTAACGTAGGTATTTCGGTATCTAGAGTTGGAGGAAACGCTCAGATTAAATCAATGAAAAAAGTAGCTGGAACATTGAAATTGGACCAGGCACAATATAGAGAATTAGAGGCATTTGCTAAATTTGGATCTGATTTAGATGCAAGTACAAAAGCAGTACTAGATAAAGGAGCAAGAAACGTAGAGTTATTGAAACAAAACGAAGGGTCTCCATTATCAGTAGAGCACCAAATTGCTGTATTATACGTAGGAACTAAAGGATTAATTGGTAAGGTGCCAGTTAATAAAGTAAAGCAATTTGAAGAAGAGTACATTGCTTATATGGAAGCAAAGCACAGACCAATGTTGGACTTGTTACAAGCTGGTAAATTAACTGACGAAGTAACTGATACATTAACTGCAGTTGCAGCTGAACTAAGCGCAAAGTACTAAGAAATAGATTTTTATTCTCTAAAAGAGTAATACATGGCTAACTTAAAAGAAATACGAAATAGGATTACCTCGGTAAATTCAACAATGCAGATTACTTCTGCAATGAAGATGGTATCAGCTGCAAAGCTTAAAAGAGCTCAAGATGCAGTTACTCAATTATTACCGTATGCCAACAAGCTTCAAGAAATCCAGATAAACTTAAGTGCAAGTTTGGACACCTCAGAAGGTGTTTACTCTCAAGAAAGAGAAGTGAAAAACGTGATGTTTGTAGCTGTAACTTCTAACAGAGGATTGTGTGGAGGATTCAACAACAACATTACTAAAAGAGTGAATGTATTGGCTAAAGATTATGCTAATGCAAACGTTCATTTCTTGGCAATAGGAAAGAAAGCACAAGAGTTTTCGAAGAAAAACTTCGCAGACATTAATATGCCTGAGATTCCTACAGACTTAGAGAAGTTATATGCAGATTTAAACTTTAAGTCAGTATCGGAAGTTGCTGAATTAATAATGGAGTTATACAGAGAGGAAAAAGTAGATAAAGTAGTATTGGTATACAATCACTTTGTAAATGCTGCTAACCAAATTGTAATGACTGAGCAGTTTTTGCCTATTGAATCTATAGATGCAGAAGAAAATGTAACTAGTAATGCTGATTATATTTTTGTTCCTTCTAAAGAAAAGATTATCGAAGATATAGTTCCTAAATCATTGAAGATACAATTGTACAAAGGAGTGCTTGATTCCCATGCAGGTGAGCACGGAGCTAGAATGACAGCAATGCACAAAGCAACAGATAATGCTGGTGATATGTTATTCGATCTTAAACTTACTTACAACAAAGCTAGACAAGCATCTATTACTAACGAAATCCTTGAGATTGTTGGTGGAGCAGAGGCTTTGAAAAACTAAGACTAAACATTAAATTGATATTGAAAAGCACTGACGAAAGTTGGTGCTTTTTTTGTTAGTTGTTTTAGTGATTTGGAAAGTCGCAATTACATTCCACATTGTCATTCCTGCGAAGGCAGGAATCTTAAAGCGAGAATCAATCTGATGGATGAGATTCACTTTTTCAAGGGAATGACACGAATAGTTTTTAATGTTTTAACTTCCCTCCTTGAGGAGGGATTGAGGGAGGTGACTTTTCTAAAGAAATTATATTTAAAATTTTTTTATTTCAAATTTGGTTAATTCTTCAATTGGATAAGCACCTGTTTTATTCCAAATTTCAATACAATCAATTATTCCATTTTCAAAATGAATTGTCAAATCAGCCAAAATATTTTTTGAGCTATTTATCAATTCATATTTTTCTAATTGATGATTAAAATCTCCAAACAAATCTTCTAGTTCAGTTTTAGACAGCCTGAATTGTTCAATTTTAGCGTTATAATCAAAGTAAACAAAAAGTCCTATTCCAGTATGTTCAGTATCTTTTACGTTTAAATATTGAATTTGTTGAGATATTTTCTTTTCGTACTTCTCTCCCTCAATAGTTAGTTTTAAAATACTTAATATTAATTCCGATTTTTCCATTTTGAAATCTTAATTCAATCCTAAATCCCCCAGCTCTCAGCCATTTCCCAATTAGATCGTATTTCTATTTCCATAGGGAAGTAAAAAACTTGTTCAGGTTTTAGTTTTAGGTAATAATCGCCAGTATCCCATTTTCCATTTTGGTTTAAATCTTCTACTGCTTTTATCGAGTATTTTCCAGGTTTTAGATTTTTGAAGTTGACTTCAGAAACTCCAGATGCAGTTTGTTTCTCTATCAAGTTTCCTTTATCATCTAAAATTGAAATGAGGTAATTTACCGAGTCATTTTTAGGTTTTAGCTTAAGAGTAAAACTTCCAAAGTAATCATCTTTTCTAATTGTGATTCTTCCTGTAATTGTATCCGTGTTTTGTATTCCAAAAATATCAGTAACCGTATTTGGTAGAATTAAGTATTTGTAGCTTTCGTCCTCTTTTGAGTCAAAAACTAAAATAAGACTTTGGTTATTCTTAGAAACAGATGATAAAGCTAACTCGTTAGTGTCTTTAAACACTGTTACACCATTTATGCTAAAACTATCTATAGGTTGTTCAAAAACAAGAGTGAATGGCTTATTCTTGCTTATTGTTCGTGACTTAGGTTTTGCTTTTAAGTTAGGAGCTTTTTTAGGTGCTGGAAAAGGATAAATGTTAATCGCTTCCAGGGTTGTATCCAACCAAACTTTTAAAGTAGATTTTTCAAGACCTAAATTCGGTTTCCATATAACCACAGAATCTCGCTTTTCGTTTATTTCTATAGATTCGTATTTTAACTCTGTGCTATCGCTTTTGTAAATAGTTATTGAATCTGCAGTACGTGCAAAAGTCATTACCAATTTACCTGGATAGTAATATTTTTTTGTTGTTAAAGCTTGTTTTTTGTAATCTTTGGTGAATATAGAAATTACTGAATAAGAAGGAACTGTATCCGAAAATAAGGAGATTAGAGAATCCTTACCAGCTAATTGCTCGTTAGGTAAATCGTACAAAAAATTTCTGTTTCCATCCTTAAGTGCGAACAGTTTATAGGTTCCTGATTTTAGATAATTCATTAAATAATTACCCTGTTTATCAGTAACGGAATAGTAAATAGGTTTGCTTTTAGAGACTATAGAATCCGAAAAATCTTCATACAACATAACCACAACTCCTTCTGCTGGTTTTCCTGTAAAAGCATCAATTACTTTTCCTCTGGTAGACATAGAATCAATATAATCCCCTGTAGAAAACACATATTTAAAATCAAGAATCTTGTTCCCTACAGTATAATCAGAAATGGCATCACCAAAATTAATGGTGTAAGTAGTATTTTCTTTTAATTGCCTTTCAAAGAGAATAGTAAGCGTTTTTCCTTTGGTAATAAACTTCGGTTCGTTTTCTATACTTGGCGAAAAGAACACATTGGCAGTAGGATTTTTTAGCACAAAATATTCGTTAAAAGTTAACACGATTTGGTTTCCTCTAAAATTTGTAGAATAATTTAATGGAACAGTTCCATTACTATCTAAAGCTGGTGGAATAATATCTGGATCTCCTCCGGTAGGGGCAGATATTTGCGCACAGTTTTGTAAGAGGATAATTCCTAACAAAAGCGATATGTAGTAAATGAATTTCATTTAGAGATTATAGTAACTTAAAACTTAAAAAATTATTTCATTTAGTAATGACGATAAATACTTATTGTCAATCTCGTCAAAGGTATTTAATTCTGAACTATCCACATCCAATACGGCTATTACTTCTTTGTTTTTGAGAATAGGAATCACGATTTCTGATTTTGATAATGAGCTACAAGTTATGTGTCCATTAAATTTTTCTACATCTGGAACTATTACAGTTTCAGCTTTATCCCAAGAAACACCACAAACTCCTTTTCCTTTTCTAATTCTGGTACAAGCAACTGGCCCCTGAAAAGGTCCTAAAACTAATTCATTATTTTTAACAAGATAAAATCCAACCCAAAGAAACCCGAAAGCCTCTTTCAATCCAGCAGAAACATTAGCCAAATTAGCTATTACATCTTCTTCTCCAGTTATTAATGCCTTCAGTTGAGGGATTAATTCTTCGTACTTACCTTCTTTTGATAAGGTTTTTGATAGGTTTAAATCTTCTGCCATTTCTATTGGTCTAACGAAAACTGAAAAGCTTCCATCATTTTATAAAAAATTTGTGTGTTGTCGTAAATACCAACAAAATTTTCGGCTCCTTGCCCGTAAGCAAAAACAGGAATCATTGCTGCACTATGTTTTAAAGTAGAAAAACCACCAACAAGGTTTGTTCCGTCTAAATCACCACCAATAATTGCATACCCACCCGTTTCGTGATCGGCTGTAATAATTACAAGTGTTTCACCATCCTGGTCTGCAAAGTCTAGTACTTTTTGTATTGCGTTATCAAAGTCAATCATTTCACGAATAATATAAGGCGAATCGTTATTATGCCCTCCCCAATCAATTTGAGAACCTTCTACCATCATAAAAAAACCATTAGTATCTTTCTTTAAAACCTCCAATGCTTTTTCTGTAGCCAAAGGTAATATTGGACCTCTACTTGGAGCATTATCCCCTTTTTCGAACACTAATTTTCCTGGCTGGGTAGGAGAATAGAGATATATCATTTTAGATATTCCTTCAGTAGAAAAATCTTCAGTCAAAGTATCTAAAACAGTGTAGTTTTTAGATTTTAATTCCTCGTATAAATTTCTTCCGTCAGATCTTTTTTCAAAATATTTTTCACCACCACCAATAAGCACATCTATACCACTATTAATAAATTGTGCCGAAATAGGTTCGTTAGCCTCATACCTCCTTGGGAAGTGGGCATAAAAACAAGCTGGAGTTGCATGAGTAACTGTGCTAGTTACTACAATTCCAGTGGCTTTATTGTTTTCTTCGGCATATTCTATAAAGGTTTTATAATTAATAGAATCTTTCATTGACTGAGAAATCTTTCCATTTTTGGTTTTTTTACCTGTGGCAAATGCTGTTGCTCCTGCAGCTGAATCGGTTATTAAATCATCTTCAGAATTCGTTTTAATAAGTCCAATAACTTTACACCTTTCTAAGTTCAATTTGTTTCCATTGGCATACATCCCTGCAGTAATTTGAGAAATACCCATTCCATCACCAATCATCAAAATGATATTTTTTGGAAGTTTAATCAAAGGTTTTTCAGTTTCAATTATCTCGAGTGTTTGAGCTTTATTCGAATCTTTTTGATTCGAACAAGCAAACAGAGTAAAAAGGACAAGAATCCAAACAGATGTTTTCATAAAAAATGATTTTATCAAAGATACAATTCACAGACTAATTCTATCAATAAATTGATTATCGCAATACTAAAAGAGTATAAATTGAGTTTATTTGGTTTAATCCAGACAGATTATTTAACAATTAACTTTAGTAAAAACTTAAATATTAAAACTACTTTTATTCTAATAATAGATAATTAAATCAATGAAAAATCTCTTTTTATTACTCTTTTTCTCAATTTTTATAACTTTCTCTTTTTCTCAAGATTACACTATTTCAGGATTTATTTCTGATGCAGGTTCAGGAGAAAAGCTAATTCAAGCCACAGTTCTTGATTTAAATTCATCATTTGGCACTTCCTCTAATTTATATGGCTTTTACAGTTTTACCCTACCCAAAGGAGAAGTTCAGGTTAGATTTTCTTATGTAGGATATCAATCTATAATTAAAACAATTAAGCTAGATACAAATCTTAGAATAAACATTGAGCTAAAGGCGAATTCTACTCTTGATGAATTTACGGTTGTTGGAACTGAATCTGAACAGATTCAAGAAAGAACCCAAATGAGTACTGTAGATGTATCCATGGAAAAAGTAAAATCACTTCCAGTGTTTTTGGGTGAGCAAGATATTATGAAAACGATTCAACTTTTACCAGGAGTACAATCTGGAAGTGAAGGTTCAAGTGGATTATATGTAAGAGGAGGAGGGCCAGATCAAAATTTAATATTGTTAGATGGTGTTCCTGTTTACAATGCATCACACTTATTTGGTTTCTTTTCAGTTTTTAATGCAGATGCTATTAACTCAGTTCAGTTAATAAAAGGAGGTTTTCCAGCCCGTTATGGCGGGAGATTATCTTCTGTAATTGACATTAGGATGAAAGAAGGGAATCAGAAGGAGTTTCATGGTGAAGGTTCTATTGGATTAATTGCATCACGTTTTTCTTTTGAGGGACCAATAGTTAAGGATAAAACCTCTTTTATTATTTCGGCAAGAAGAACTTACATAGACCTTTTAGCTAGGCCTGTTATAAAAGCTGCTGCAAAAAGCCAAGGGACGAACTTAGTTGCAGGCTATTATTTTTATGATTTAAACGCAAAAATTAATCATAAGATTAACGATAATAATAGACTGTTCTTAAGTACCTATGTTGGGAATGATAAATTCTATGCTAACTCTCAAGAAAGTTATACTTTCAATGCAATTGAAAGTACATATGACAGTGAAAATATTTTAAAATGGGGAAATGCTATTGCTGCATTAAGATGGAATAGTATCATAAATGACAAACTATTTGTAAATACTACACTGCGATACAGTAAGTACAATTTTAATGTAGGTTTTTCGGAAACTTCAACCGAAAAAGGGCCAGGAGTTGATAATACTAATTCATTTAGCTTCAACTATATTTCTGGAATAGAGGATTGGTCGGGAAATGTCGATTTTGACTTTGTTCCTTCACCTAATCACTACATTAAATTTGGTATAGGTAACACTTATCATACATTTAGTCCAGGTGTAAATCAATTTAAAACTACAGAGGCTGCTGGTTCAATTGATACTACTTTCGGCTCCAGAAATCAATACGCTCATGAGGCAAGTATATATATTGAAGATGATTTAAAAATAAGCGAATTATTAAAAGTAAACATAGGACTTCATGGTTCGGCATTTTTTGTAAATAACACGAACTACATGAGTTTTCAACCACGTTTTTCTGGGAGATATTTATTAGATGAAACAATGAGTATAAAGGCTTCTTATGCCAGAATGGCTCAGTTTCTTCATTTGCTAACGAATACTTCTATTGGTTTGCCAACAGATTTGTGGGTTCCTGCTACTGATAGAATTGCACCACAAACCTCTGATCAAATTGCAATTGGTTTTGCTAAAACTCTGAAGAAACAATATGAAGTAAGTGTTGAAGGATACTATAAATGGATGAACAACCTAATAGAATATAAAGATGGAGCTTCATTTTTTGGTTCAGAAACTGATTGGCAAGACAAAGTAGAGTCGGGTAGAGGTTGGTCCTATGGAGGAGAACTATTATTAGAAAAGAAACTTGGTAAAACTACAGGATGGATTGGTTATACGTTATCATGGACCAACAGACAGTTTGACAACATCAATTTTGGTGAAGTTTTTCCTTATAAATACGACAGAAGACATGATCTTGGAATTGCCGTTACTCATAAATTCAATAAAAAAGTAGATAAGAAAGGGAGAGATAAATGGATTGATGTAGGAGCTGTATTTGTTTATGGAACTGGTAACGCTACAACATTAGGACTAGAAAGGTATAATGGAGCAGGAAATGGTAATTTTTTCGGGAATGAAATTGTGCATATTGATGGGCGAAATAATTATCGAATGCCCAATTACCACAGATTAGATTTGGGTGTAAACATCCATACAAAACTTAAAAGAGGAGAGCGTACTTGGAGTTTTGGATTATATAATGCTTATAGCCGTCAAAACCCTTTCTACTTATTTTTTGGATTCGAAAATAATGAAAGAGTACTTAAGCAGATTAGTTTGTTCCCTATTTTACCGTCATTTAGTTATAATTTTAAATTTTAGAGTAATGAAAAATATAATCATATCAATACTTGTAGTTTCTGCCTTTGTATCTTGTCAAAAAGTGTTGGAGTTGGATGAAGAGACAAAAACATCTAAGCTTGTTGTTAATTCATTGTTTGATGACCAAGGGAGATGGGAAGTTAACGTAAGTAGAAGCCTAAGTGTATTAGACAATGGCCAATTATCTATTATTGATGATGCAATCGTTTCTATTTATGAAGGAGGCAATCTTGTTTCGAACTTAATTTATGATGGGGAAAAATACATTGCTTTAGGTCTTATTTCTTCACCAATTGCTGGCAAAGAGTATAGAGTAGAAGTGTCAGCTCCCAACTATAATTCAGTTTCTTCGAAAGATATTTGTCCAGTTTCAGTTCCATTAATTAACGTAGTTACAGATACCGCTATAAATTCTTTTAATGAGGGTGTTGTGACTTTTGATGTTACTTTTCAAGATCCAGGAGGAAGTGATAATTACTATGGAATTGGTTTAGAGATTACCAGATATTATATTCAATCAAACACCTCAGGTGGTTTTGACACCATTTTATCAGATGTTTATGAGCCGTATATTAATTCAACCAACCCAATAATTGATAATAGCGGAACAGATAATTTTTCACAAACACTTACTTTTAAAGACAATTTAATTGAAGGTGAAAGAACCACGCTTTCCTTTGATTATAGTTACTACTATATTAGTTCTCCAAACGAATACATTGTAAGCAAGATAAAATTTTATTCATTTTCAGAAGCTACATATAATTACACAAAGTCATATGAAGCATTTAGGAATACTGATGGAAATCCTTTTGCTGAGCCAGTTCAGGTTTACACTAACGTAGAAAATGGATTTGGAATTTTTGGAGGAAGGTCTATCTACGAGCTTGAATTCTAACCAAAAACAGTTTCCAAAACAGTTAATGATTTTAACTCTCTCATATCTGTATGGTATCGATAATAGGTAACTATTAATTGCAAAGCACGTTTACGTGATTGATTAGTAAACTGAGCAGAAATCCCTTCTTCAAACGCTAAATCATATAAGTGTTTGAAAAGAACGGTTTCACTTTCGTCAAAAAAGTGAATATGAGTTGGTATAGAACCTTTTATCTCTCCTTCAGCAAAATCAAAATATGTTCCTTTACTTTCTGTGTCTGGCTCAAGACCTAAATATGAAGTGAATTGCATTAAAAAGATAAGATGAAAATCCATTGAGAGAGGTTGAGTTTCCAGCTCCAATATAGTTTTAATCAGAAAATTAAATTTCTGTAAATTCTTTTCCTCTTCTTGTATTACATGATTTAATATCTCGTTCAGGAATATTAAAATATTTGATTTATAAATATCTTGATAAATATCTCTTAAGGGATATTCTGTTTCGTAATCCTTAATGTTATTTAGCTCATTTTTAGGATTGGCATATGCCGAAAAAGAGGCAATACTAAGAGGTAAAAAGGTGTTTTTTACTTTTTTGGAACTTCTACCAATAAATGATTTTACCCCAAACTCTTCGGTATAGAATTTTAAAACTAGACCACCATTGGCTAGCTTAGTTTTCTTTAATAAAATACCTCTAGTTTTCTGGAACATAGTTTTTTTTATAAGAGGTGTAATACCAATATCCAATAAGAAGAATTACAATGGTTGAGCCAATAACAAGCCATGGATTAATGGCTTCTGTAGTTTCTAAACTATTATCAGCTGTTTGTATTCCTACTAAAACACTAATAAAATTATGTAAGAAATGGGCTAAAATAGGAATCCATAAAGAACGAGACCAAACCAACAAATAACCTAACATAATCCCCATGAAAAACCTTGGAAGAAAAGTTAAAAACTGAAAGTGAATAGCGCTAAATATAAATGCGGTAATTAATATTGCTTGCCAATTACTTTTGGTCCATTTGGCTAATATTTTTTGAATAATCCCTCTAAAAAATAATTCTTCACCAATAGCAGGAACTACTGCCATTAGTAGTGTTGTGGTAATAAGTTGAGATGAGCTATTAAACGAAAGCAAATATTTTATTGTTTCGGTAGCTTGGGATTCCATGTCATGGAAAAACTGGGGCAAATTCAGTTTCATATTTAGTTCACCCATAAAACTAACCAACACAATTCCTGCAACAACAAAAATTGGAAGAGGAAGAATAAATGACCCTAAATTTTTAGTTTTAAGAGGTAGAAAAGGTTTGTTAGAATCTTTTATTAATCGAGCAAAAATTAAACTAGGAGCTATAAACAAGCCAATACTCTGAGTAATTAGTAAAGTAAACAAAATGAAATATCCATCTGGATTATCTTTTAACACTTCCAGTAAATTAATCTGCGTTAAATCCGAAATGCTGAAATCTACAAAGGTTAACAGAACAATAATGCCAATAAGTTGAAAAAAAATCCAGCATAGAAATGCAATTAATAAATACATTAAAAGCTGTAAACTATATTTTCTTCGAAGAAATTCTAAAACCATAGAATCAAAGGTATTATATTTGCATCAAATTAACACAACAAGAAATACAAATTGGTAAAAATTGCAGACATAGAACTTGGGGACTTCCCTTTATTATTAGCTCCAATGGAAGATGTAAGTGACCCTCCGTTTAGAGCTTTGTGTAAGCAACATGGTGCAGATTTAATGTACACTGAGTTTATTTCTTCGGAAGGTTTAATAAGAGATGCTGTTAAGAGTGTCAAAAAACTTGACATATTTGAATATGAGCGCCCTGTTGGGATTCAAATTTTTGGATCTAATATTGATTCTATGCGTAAAGCAACAGAATTAACCCAAGGTGCTAACCCAGATATTATTGATATTAATTACGGATGTCCAGTTAAAAAAGTAGCTGGAAAAGGAGCAGGAGCTGGAATTTTGCAAGATATTCCTAAAATGGTAGAAATGACTAGAGAGATTGTAAAATCTACTCATTTACCAGTAACTGTGAAAACCAGACTAGGTTGGGATGACGATACAAAGTTTATTGTAGAGGTTGCAGAAAGACTTCAGGATGTGGGTATAAAAGCTATTTCTATTCACGGAAGAACTAGAAAGCAAATGTATAAAGGAGAGGCTGACTGGTCGTTAATTTCTGATGTAAAAAACAATTCTAGAATGCATATTCCTGTTTTTGGAAATGGTGATATTAACTCACCTCAAAAAGCAGTAGAATATAAAAATAGATACGGAGTTGATGGGGTAATGATTGGCCGAGCAAGTATAGGTAACCCATGGTTTTTTAATCAGATTAAGCATTTTATTAAAACTGGCGAAGAATTAGCTTTACCTACAATTAGTGAAAGAGTAGAGGTGGTAAAAAAGCATTTTTCAATGTCGCTAGAGTGGAAAGGTGAGCATGAAGGAATTGTAGAAATGAGAAGGCATTATGCCAATTATTTCAAAGGAATTCCTGACTTTAAACCTTATAGAATGAAGCTTGTTACCTCATTGGATAGCGAAGAAATATTCAATACACTTTCAGAGATTCAGCACGAAGATTTTGTTAGGCGTTAGTCTGGTGTAATTTTTTTAAGATTGAGTACTTCCAGTAATTATACTTAGCCTCATTCTTGGCAATTTTAAATCCAGTTATTCCATCTAGAAATCCTAATTTTAAAAAGAATACACTGATGAATTTAAAGATTGGACTAAAGATTATTTTATAATTTTCATTTCCTTTTTTTGCTTTAAATTTTTCTTCAGCAGATAACTGAGCATATTTTTTTAATCTATCAAGATGTTCTTGCTCTGTATAGTATGAGTAATGATTTAAATCGCCTATAATTAATTCAGTAGAAATTGATTTGGTATAAACTAGTTTTTCATGAACAACTCCTTCCCAAGAGGTAATCGACTTATTAAAAAGCCGCACTTTAATATCTGGGTACCAACCGCAATGCTTTATCCATTTACCACAGTAATTTGTTAATCGATTAAACTCATAAGCATTTTCCTCTTTCAATTCCAAAGAAGCAATGTTAGTTTTGAGCTCTTTACTAAGCTCTTCGTCCGAATCTAATGAAATTATCCATGAGTGCTTGGCAATGTCGTTACCGTAGTTCTTTGTGTCAGAAAAACCCTTCCAATCTGTAGATATGAAATTGACATTCTCATATTGAGAACAAATTTCTTTTGTTCTGTCTGTAGAGTGAGAATCAACAACTACAATTTCTTCAGCAATCCCTTGTAAAGAAGCCAAACATCTTCTGATATTTTTCTCTTCATTGTATGTGATTATTACCGCAGAAATTTTTGGGGACATAGACCTTAATTGAAAATCAAAGATAAAAAAAAAGCCCTACTAATTAATTAGTAGGGCTTAAATTACAGAACTAAGTCTGTTTAAGAATTATTTTTTAACGAATGATTTAGTTATCATCCCAGATTCTGATTCCATTCTGATGAAGTAAACTCCATTTTCAATAGAAGAAACATTCATTGTAAATGTTCCAGAATTTCCGTTAAAGTTCTCTCCAAAAGAAGAAACTGTTCTTCCTAATGCATCTACCAAAGTAATGTTAATTTTTTCAGCTTTATTTGATGTACTGCTGATTCTTACATTAAGAACATCAGTAGTTGGGTTAGGGAATAAGTTCACAGCAAAATCATTAGAAATTTCGTTTACAGAAGCAAATGGTTCAGCTAATACTGTATCAATTTTTAAATAAACGATATCGTTAAATGATGCTGGATCTAAATCTCCAGAAATAGATTGACCTGGAGCAAAATCTCTTTGGTAAACTATGTGAACACTTCCATCAACTCTTTTAGCCATAGAAGGGTAAACACTTTCATACAAATCGAAAGCAAAATCAGGTGTATAGTTTTCTGGGTCAGACCAACTTGCTCCACCATCACTACTTTTCATTAAATAAATATGTCTGTAGTTCTGAGAACCATTATCATATAATTCATTCATTGAAGAATAAGCTAAATAAATAGCATTACTTGCAGATACACCAGCAGTTGGCATACTTGATAGCCCTACCTGGTATGAAGGAAGTGTTCCTCCAGCAACAGTGTTTAAAGTACCGTCTAAGTTTAAATCTAACATTCCAGTAATAGTTTGAGTAGAATCTACACCAAAATCTTCATTCCAATAATCTAAACCATTTGTTCCAGGGAAATAAGAAGTTCCATCATCAGTTGTATCAGAATCTAAAACCCTTACAATTCCATAAAATACATGAACCTTATTGTTCTGATCTATAACAATAGAACCAGATCCATCACAAGAACGAATTGTATCAATAACTCCATCATTGTTAAAATCAGAACCATCATCAATTCTATATTTGTTAATAGGAAAATCACTTACAATTGTTCTAGCCCAGCTATCTCCATTGTTAGTTGATTTGTATACTAATACATCACCCCAAGAGTTAAAAGTACTAAAAGCAATAACGTCTCCATTAGCGTCAATTGAATAAGCATCTGCAGAAACAAAAGTAAATATTGAAGAATCTAATCCAGGTAGGATAGAATCTCTAATATCCCAAGTAACACCTAAATCTTTAGATCTGTAATAAACTAAAGCACTAGAAAGTCCTTTATAATCTGGACCACCAGTTGTTGAACTTCTTAAAATTGAAATCACGTGAATAGTACTATCATTAGCACCTCCAACTACAGCTCTAGGCCATAATACATCATATCCTGTTGGTGTTGCAAAAGATGGAATGATTGATTCTGTCCAAGCTCCAGTTCCTTTAGCTCTTTTGTTTAAAGTTAAACCTCCTGTCCCAGAATGACTAACGATAATTTCAGTTCCAGATCCAGATGCCATTGCTGGCCAACCGTTTCTTGTAGTTTCTACTTTAGTAGTTGGATTTGCTCCCCAAGAGGTTCCATTAAAGTAATTGTAACCTGCACCTCTATTCGTATATGGAGTTGCACCATTATCCATAGTCCAAGTTGCCGAAATAGTTCCGTCAGAGTGGTTGAATATTCTTCTTTGAGAAGTTCCGTTTGTTTGTAGGTCATATACAGTTGTACCAATTACATCACTAGATAAAGTCCTAACTGCTGATTGAGTAGCAACTGGTCCTCCAATGATTTCTGATCCATCAGCAACTAAAGTTTTCTTTACCGCAACATCTCCTGATGTGCTAGGTATAATGTTAGTATTAGATTGAGCCATTAAACCTGCTGTTAAGATTAATGACAAAATTGATAGTAGTGTTTTTTTCATAAGTTTGAAATGTTAATAATTAATTCTTGAAATCTAAATTAGGAAAAAATTATGTAAGTACTATGCTTTAATTAAAAAAATCCATTATATTTGAGATTACATAAACAAATCTAAAACAACTCAAATGAAAAAAATTTACTTAACACTTACAACAACTTTGTTTGTTGCTAGTCTTTTTGCTCAAGCTCCACTTAAGGCACAAAAAAATGCTGAATCAGGACACGTAGCTACAAACGACAAAGTAATCACTCAGACTTACAAAGACTTGAGAGGATCATCTTTTAAAATTTCTAACAACAGAGCAACAACTATATCTGAAAACATTAGTGCTATTAATTTAGTTACTGATTGGTGGGGAACTACATCAAGTCAAAATTTAGGATTTACTAATCCTATTTTTCCAGATTCTAATGCAATGATTGCTTATACAAGTAGTACATCTCCTGCATGGCTTCACTCAGTAGCTCAAACATTCGATTTAGGAGGTTTATATGCAACTGATGCTGGTAAAGTATTTGACCCAATGGTACAACCTTTTAGTGGGTCAACAGATTTTACTATTGATTCTATCTTTGTTCAAGGTTATTACAATAGATTGAATATGACTGTAGTAGATACTGCTGTAATTACAGTATATGCTAATGACAATGGAAACTATAGTAGAGCAAATTGGTTTAGTAACCCAGATTCTACTAAGAGAGTGCTTGATTACAGTACTAAAACTGCATTAGAAGCTGATGCTCCATTAGGGACATACAAAATTCCTATGAATACCACATTCTTTAATGATACATTACCAAATGGACTTCATTTATTTCAGGTTGCATCCAATTTAACTGTTGGTAATACTCACAATGGGATATTCGGAGTATCTATTCACTTTTTACCAGGAAAAACTTATTCTCAAGCAACAGATACTTTGTTTGTTAATTCAAATTCGATAAGAGTTCTTTATTCCACTCCTTTAGGAGCTAGTACTTTATTCCCAATCGGAGCAGGACCTGACAACAACGTTGGAGCTTTTAATGATGACAATTCGCTCTATGGTACTTGGTCATATTTCTTACCTCCATATGTTTTTACAGGTGATCACCCATACCAAATGTATGATATGAACGTTAAAATTAGCCAGTCTAACTTTGACAACGCAAGTATCAATGAATTTGAAAACGGAGCAACTTTATTCCAAAACTACCCAAATCCTTCAACTGGATTTACAACTGTAAAGTATGCATTGGAAAACCAAGCTAACGTTTCTTTTGAAATGATTGATGTAACTGGTAAAAAAGTTATTTCTTCAGTGGAAGGTAACAGAAATGCTGGGACTCATACAATTGAAATCAACACAAACGATTTAAATGCAGGAATTTATTTCTACTCTTTAGTTGTTAACGGACAAACAATTACTAAAAAAATGACGATTACAAAGTAATTTGTAAAACGTATTTAGAATTAAAAAAGCCTCAATCTTTCGATTGAGGCTTTTTTTGTGCTTAAATTTTTGATTGTTTTAGTTTGATTCTATCAGATATAGGCATTCTTTTTTACAAGAAGAACCGGTACTTAAGGTTAAAAACTAAGAGACATAAAAAAAGCCTCAGTATAACTGAAGCTTTTCTTTTGTGGGCAATGAGGGATTCGAACCCCCGACCCCCTCGGTGTAAACGAGGTGCTCTGAACCAACTGAGCTAATTGCCCCTTTTTCCATTAGGGATTGCAAATATATAGATATTTTTATAATGCAGACATAAAACTTCAAAAAAAAGATAAATAAAGTTTAGTATTGTTTTCTAACCTTCTTTGTAAGCCAATTAGAGCCTGACTTTGAGGGCGCTATATATTTGTTTATTTAAAGGCTTTTTTATTCCAAAAAACCATTAGATATACTTATCTTTGTGAAAATTGAAGAAATAATGTCCCAAAAACCAATAAAATCAGCCTTGATTTCTGTCTTTTACAAAGATGGATTAGGACCAATCGTTAAAAAGCTTGATGAACTAGGAGTAAAAATATACTCAACAGGAGGAACCCAGAAGTTTATAGAGGATCAAGGAATATCTGTTGTGCCAGTAGAGGAGTTAACTTCTTACCCATCAATCCTAGGAGGAAGAGTAAAAACGCTTCATCCAAAAGTGTTTGGAGGAATTTTGACAAGAAGAGATAATGAAAGTGACAAAAAGGAAATCAATGAATTTGAGATTCCTGAGTTAGACCTGGTTATTGTAGATTTATATCCTTTTGAGGAAACAGTTAAATCTGGAGCTAATGAGCAAGATATTATTGAAAAAATTGATATTGGTGGTATTTCTTTAATAAGAGCTGCAGCCAAAAACTTTAATGATGTAACCATAGTTTCTTCGGTATCGCAATATGATAGTTTACTTAATAAGCTAAATGAAGGTAATGGATCTATTTCATTAGAGGATAGAAAAGATTTTGCTAAAGATTCATTTCAGGTTTCATCTAATTATGATACTCATATTTTTAATTACTTTGATAATAATGAGCAATCAGCTTTTAAGCAAAGTATTACTGAAAAGCAGAGTTTAAGATATGGTGAAAATCCTCATCAAAAAGGAACGTTTTATGGGGAGCTAAATCAGTTTTTTGATAAACTCCATGGAAAGGAATTATCATATAATAATTTATTAGATGTTGATGCTGCTGTTAATTTAATTCTTGAATTTCAAGATGCAGATCCAACTTTTGCAATACTAAAACATAACAATGCTTGTGGTATTGCTTCGAGAAAAACAATTTCTGAAGCTTATACTGATGCATTAGCTGGGGATCCGGTTTCTGCATTTGGAGGAGTTTTAATTTCAAACAAAGAAATTGATAGCGAAACAGCTGCCAAAATTCACGAATTATTTTGTGAAGTTGTAATTGCACCCTCTTATTCTTCGGATGCTTTAGAGACGCTAAAAGGTAAGAAAAACAGAATCATACTAATACAGAAGGAGTTTAATTTGCCAAAGACGCAATTTAGAACTATCTTAAACGGAGTTTTGGTGCAGGATAAAGATGGAATAACTGATAGAAAAGAAAATTTTGAGTTAGTTACAACTAAAGCCCCATCAGAAACTGAAAAAATAGACTTAGAGTTTGCGAGTAAGATCTGTAAGAATACTAAATCTAACACGATTGTTTTATCTAAAGGCGGTCAGTTGTTAGCAAGTGGTACAGGTCAAACTTCTAGAGTTGATGCTCTTAATCAAGCGATCCATAAAGCTAAATCTTTTGGGTTCGATTTAAATGGAGCAGTAATGGCATCAGATGCCTTTTTTCCTTTTCCAGACTGTGTAGAAATTGCAGGTAATGAAGGGATAAAAACAGTAGTGCAGCCGGGAGGTTCTATCAAAGACAAGTTGTCTATAGACTATTGTAACGAAAATAATATATCAATGGTTTTTACGGGAACCAGACACTTTAAACATTAAAATAAGAATGGGGTTATTTAACTTTTTTCAAAAAGAAATTGCAATTGACTTAGGTACGGCTAACACAATTATTATCCAAAACGGAAAAATAGTTGTTGATGAGCCTTCTATTGTAGCAATTGATATCAAAACAGACAATATTATTGCTATTGGTAAAAAAGCACAGCAGATGCATGGTAAAACCCATGAGAACATCAAAACAATAAGACCATTGAAAGATGGAGTTATTGCTGATTACAAAGCTACTGAAGCAATGATAAAGGGGATGATTAGAATGACTCAAGAAAAGAAGTCAATATTATCTAGTTTATCCAAAATGAGAATGATGATTTGTATTCCTTCAGGAATTACAGAAGTAGAAAAGAGAGCGGTAAGCGACTCGGCTCAGCATGCAGGAGCGAGAGAAGTTTATTTAATTCATGAACCAATGGCAGCTGCAATTGGAATTGGAATTGATGTTTTGGAACCAATGGGTAACATGATTATTGATATAGGTGGAGGGACTTCTGAGATTGCTGTAATTGCACTAGGCGGTATTGTATGTGATAAATCGATAAGAGTTGCTGGAGATGATTTTACAGCTGATATTGAGGAATACATGCGAAGACAACACAATATCTTAATTGGTGAAAGAACAGCAGAAATGATTAAGATTGAGGTTGGAGCAGCATCAACTGAATTGGATCAACCACCCGAAGATTACGCAGTAAGAGGTAGGGATTTGATGACTGGGATTCCCAAAGAGATTACAATTTCTTACAAAGAGATTGCCGGATGTTTAGACAAATCTTTAACTAAAATTGAAGAAGCCATTTTATCAGCCTTGGAAATGACACCACCAGAATTGTCTGCAGATATATACAAAACAGGTATTTACCTTGCAGGTGGTGGTTCACTACTTAGAGGACTAGACAAACGTTTTTCTTTAAGAACTCAACTGCCAATTCATGTGGCTGATGAGCCATTGAGATCAGTTGTAAGAGGAACAGGAATTGCTCTTCAAAACATTGAAAAATTTCAGTTTTTAATGAAAGGGATTTAATTCTAACAACTCATAACACCCTTCCATTCTCATGAAAAATTTATTCTTGTTTTTTAATAAAATTAAATTTTTCTTGTTTTTTATTGTACTTCAACTCATTGTTTTTAATGTAGTTGTTACCAAAACAGACTATCAACAATCGGGTATATTGAACTCTAGCGCAAAAGTATCTGGATGGTTTTATTCTCTTAAAAATCAGTTTTCATCTTATTGGAACTTAAGAGACGAGAATAAAATATTAGCTAATCAAAACGCTCAACTAAAACAAGAGTCTTTTCATAATTACACCATAGTTTCGAGTAATTCGATTAAAGTTGTAAATGATATTTACAAAAAGCAATACTTGTTTCAGCCGGCAGTCGTAATAAACAATACCACTAATAAAAAGAAGAACACTATTACCATGGATGTTGGAAGAAACAAAGGAATAAGACCAGAAATGGGAGTAGTTTCCTCCAGAGGAATAGTTGGTTTTACGCGTAATGTTTCTGGACATTATTCTACTGCAATGAGCTTGATGAACACTGAAATGAATATTCCAGTAATCCCTTTGAAAGATAGTTGTCAAGGCACACTATTTTGGGATTTTAATGATGGAGTTAATGTTGTTTCGGTAAAGGGAATTCCAGTTTATTACAAGCTAAAAGTAGGAGATACTATTGTAACTCAAGGTGGTGCAGGGATTTTCCCTAAAGGAGAAACAGTAGGAGTTATCGAGAAAAAACTAAAGCAAATTGGAAGTAATAATTGGCTTCTTAAAGTAAAGACCTCTGTAGATTTTAGAGTTATTAATCACGTTTTTTTAATTGAGAATTTATATAAAGAAGAATTAGATTCACTTCAAAACCCTCTGCCTGAATGAGATTAGTTAGTCTAAATATAGTCCGGTTTTTATTCCTGATATTGATTCAATTATTAGTTGTTGATCAAATTAGCTTAGGATTTATGGAAAACTATATTTCATTGGTCATTTACGTTTCATTTTTACTTACATTTCCTATTAATACGTCTAACTATTTATTACTTGTTGTTGCTCTTATTTTAGGATTAACAATGGATATGTTTAAAGATTCTGGTGGGATTCATGCATCAGCCTGTTTGTTTTTAGCTTTTTTGAGACCGTTTGTTTTAAGGAGATTACAAAGTCAAAACCCAATAGATGAAGTAGAGGAGTTAACTGTGTATACTGAGGATTTAAAAAAGTATATTACATACACGGTTTTATTATTATCAGGATTTTTCTTTTGGTTGTTTTTACTAGAAGAATTTTCGTTTTCTCGAATCCCAATGATTTTATTAAAAACTCTTTTAAGCACCATATTTAGTACCTTATTAATTATTATTGGACAATATTTATTGTTCAGAAGACCAAAAATTTAATCTTATGATAGACGTAAAATTACTTGCAGAAATTTGTGAAACTGCTGGAGCTCCAGGGTTTGAAAACAGAGTAAGAAAATTAGTATTGAGAGAAATTGAATCTCTTGTAGATGAATTTTCTATTGACAATTTAGGAAATGTAACGGCTATTAAAAAAGGTAAAGACAGTTCTAAAAAAGTAATGTTGGGTGCTCACATGGATGAGATAGGATTTATTGTTACTCATATTGATGACAATGGATTTGTAAGATTTCATACACTTGGAGGATTTGATCCAAAAACTTTAACTGCACAAAGAGTTATTGTTCACGGTAAAAAAGATTTGATGGGAGTAATGGGTTCTAAACCAATTCATGTTATGACTGCCGAAGAAAGAAATAAAGTGCCAAAGTCTACGGATTACTTTATTGATATGGGAATGAATAAAGAGGAAGTGGAGAAACATATTGAGATTGGAAATCCTATTACAAGAGAAAGACAATTGATAGAAATGGGTGATTGTGTGAACTGTAAATCGATAGATAATCGTGTTTCTGTTTACATCCTTATTGAGGTGTTAAAACAGCTTAAAACTATTCCTTATGATGTATATGCAGTATTTACTGTGCAAGAGGAGGTAGGATTAAGAGGGGCGAATGTTTCTGCATTAAATATACAGCCAGATTTTGGTTTTGGAATAGACACAACTATTGCATTTGATGTTCCTGGAGCAGCAGCTCACGAAAAAGTAACAGAACTTGGAAAAGGGGCGGCTATTAAAATAATGGATTCTCAAACTATCTGTGATCACAGAATGGTTTCTTTCATGAAGAAAACAGCAGATGCACATAAAATTACTTGGCAACCAGAAATACTAACTGCTGGAGGAACTGACACAGCAGGAATTCAAAGAATGACTCCTGGAGGTTCTATTGCAGGAGCAGTTTCAATTCCTACTCGTCACATTCACCAGTCTATAGAAATGGCGAACAAGAAAGACATTAAAGGAAGTATTGATATCCTTGTTGCTTGCTTGAGCGAGATAGACACATATGATTGGAGTTTTTAAAAGATAAAACTATCTAAATTTAAAAAGGGAGATTCAACACTGTTG
>Ga0209533_1000108_pt1 | contig 71015 bp, 76 predicted proteins | sample COG_04_FD_184748 | JGI IMG/M metagenome (GOLD analysis project Ga0209533, IMG submission 184748) | Pelagic Microbial community sample from North Sea - COGITO 998_met_04 (SPAdes) (version 2) | ecosystem: Environmental > Aquatic > Marine > Neritic zone/Coastal water | place: Helgoland, sampling...
GGTCTACTTTGATTAGCAACTGGTCTACTTTGATTAGCAACTGGTCTACTTTGATTAGCAACTGGTCTACTTTGATTAGCAACTGGTCTACTTTGATTAGCAACTGGTCTACTTTGATTAGCAACTGATCTTCTACGGTAATCATTTAATCTTCTACTACTTTTTTTAGATTTACTTTCTGATTTTAATTTTTCAAGATTAGCGACACTTGCAAATTCATTTACAAGTGATTTAGCAAGAGTTTTTTTATATCCATCACTTTTTTTAGATTTTAGATCATTAAGTCCTTTTGTTAATATTTTTTCTATTTCAGGTGTAACTTTTTTATGAAATTCTTTTACACCTTTTTTTTTACCCACACTCATCATAGTTTTGTGAATTTCTTTAACATATGAATCACTTAGATTGATACCTTTTGTTTTGAGAATTTCATTTAAAACTGGACGTCCATACTTCGAATATTTTTTATTTCTTTTATGTTTAGGTTTTGATTCTTCTCTTGATATTAAAAATGTAAAAACTAATCCACCAACAATAGATGCTATTCCTTGGAGTGCTTGAATATCCATTTATATTATAATATATTTTTATTTATCTTCTTCTAGTTTTTTTTTTAGAATTCTTTTTTAATTTCTTTTTAGATCTATTTACTCTCTTTTTTTTTGATTTAGCACCTAATTCTTTTCCTAAAGTTCTTAATCTGCTCATGTTTTTCTCTCCTACCATAGTTTTTATCCTTTTTAAATCCTCAGAATTCTTACCTAAAATAGTTTTAAGATTATTTCTTTGTTCACTATAAATATCTTGTGCTTTATCCATAACTGTTCTATCAGGGGCAATTCGATCAGCCACTATATTGGGAGCGGCAGAAGCAAGAGCACTCTGCACTCTTTTTCTTCTTCTATTTACTTTATTCATTGTTGTTCTGTTTGCTTCAAAGAACATAATAGCAGCAGTTACAACACCACTTAAAATTAAAGATCCTGCACCAGCAAAAATAGTGGACATTTATTATTAATTAGATTTTTTTTAAATAATTTAAAAACTAAATTATAAATATGTTTATGAATAATTTAAATGAAATCCCTCAAACAGAAATTCAATTCTTTAAAGAAAAAGTAACAAGATGGTTATTAGTTGATAAACAAATAGATGATTTACAAACGCAAATTAAAGATTTAAAAAAAGTAAGGGATAAAGAATTACAACCACAACTAACAAATTTTATGGTTAGTAATAATGTTTCTGACTTAAATACCGAAAATGGTAAATTAAGATGTCATGAAAGAAAAACAAAAAAAGGATTAAATAAACATAATATTAGAGATAATCTATCACAGTTCCTAGCAGAACAAGATAAATTAGATGAAGCAGTAACAAAAATAATGAATGAAAGAGAAGTTATAGTGAAACATGTTATTAAAAAAGTTAAATAAATTTGATTTAATAATTATATAATTATAAATGAAATCAATGTTGTATATTTCACTATTTTGGAAAGTTCATAGAGATTATAAAGAAAATATTAGAATTAAAAAGGAAAAAGAAAATGAATTAATTTATCATAAAGAACTGAATTGTAAAAAACATTTTAATGTATATCTTAAATATCTTGAAACTAAAAATGTTAGGATAAATAATTATGTTTCAATAGAAAATGTCTTAAACTAATTAAGAAAATAATTAATTATATCTTCATCTAAAATATTTTTTTTTATTTTATCATTATATGACAACCATGATAAATTATTAATCATTGATAATAAATCATTATTCTCTTTAAAATTAGGTGATTCCTCATAAAATTCTTTAAGATAATTTAATTCTTCAGATTCATTTTCATTTAATAGATTCATTATTCTTTTAAAAAAAATATTTTTTGATTCACCAATAACTATATTTGAATTCTGAATTTGTTTTATATCTTTTTCTAAACGAAGAACTTTATCTTCTAAAGATAATGTTTCATATGATGAAGTTTTTTTTAGAGTAGGTGAAGTTACAAGTTGAAGTGGATTCCAATAATTATCATTTGAATGAGGAGGTGGTTGCAAGAATAGATTATTCATTATATTTAAAAAATATTATTTTGTTTTTAAATATTTAATCAAGTTCTCTTGCTGATGGATCAATTTGATTTGACCAATTAGGTAACCAAAAATGAGGTATTACATTTGCTTTATTAGGATAGAAACTTTCAAATAACTTTCTGTACCAATAACTTTCTTTTGATAATGGAGTATTAAATTTATATTTATCTTTATTAAGATTAAATTCTTCATCAGAAATTATTGTATCTACATATTCTTGGATAATTTTATGCCATGATCTATTTTCAGAAGAACAACCATCCGAAAATGCTTCTTTAGGTCTCCACAAAACTTCTTCAGGTATAAGGTTATCTTTTTCAAATGCTTTTCTTAATAAATATTTTTCTATTTTTTCTTTTGAATACATTTTTAATTTAGGATCAATATTCATATAAAATTTAACAAATTCTTTATCTAAAAATGGTGTTCTAGATTCTAATCCCCATTTTGAAGAAATACATCTATCAGATCTTAAAACATCAAAATAATGGATTTCTCTTAATAATTTAATACATTCGCTATGAAATTCTAACTCATTTGGAGCATTTCTTAAATATTTATATCCACTTTGTTCGTCGCTTCCGTCACCATTAAAAACTACTTTAATATCTGTATTCTGAGAAATATATTTACCAATTAAATAATTTCCTACACTTGCTCTAACAGTAGTAGTATCATATGATTCTATTGAACAGATAACAAATGGTATTGCGTTTAAAAATTCTTCTTCTGTACATATAATTTGATGATGTTTAGATCCAATAAAATCAGAAACTTTTTGAGAATAAATTAAATCAGTTGAACCTTTAATACCGATTGAGAATGTATTAAAATTATTTCCATGAAATAATTTTGAGATAATTCCACAGATTAAACTACTATCTAATCCACCACTGAGTAATGCTCCTATAGGTCTATCAGATAATAATCTTTTTCCAACAGCATTAATTAATCTATTACGAATACCATCTAAAATATATTCATTATCATCTTCTATGATTGATTTTAAAGTAAATCCAAAATAATTTTTATAAATAGTTGTTTTTTCATGTAAATCATATTCTAAATAAAAACCAGGTGTAAATTGTTTTACATAAATAGTTTTATCATATATACTTTTCATTTCTGACGCAAAAAATAATTCGTCATGTTCATTATATCCTATAAACAAAGGTCTAACTCCATAAGGATCTCTTGAAGCAAATAATCTCTTTCTATTTGAATCATAAATAATTAGAGCAAAAACACCATCTAATTGTTTACAAGTTTCATGAAATCCAAATTTTTGATACATATAAAGAATTACTTCACAATCAGAATTAGAAATAGTATCAATATCATATTTTTGTTGAAGTGTTTCGTGATTATAAATTTCACCATTACAAATCAAATAAATACCATTATTTAAAAATGGTTGATTACCTGAAGTAGATAAATCATTAATGGCAAGTCTATGAAATCCTAATAATACTTGATCAACATTCAAAAGAATACTATAATCTGGTCCTCTATTTTCTATTCTTTGAAAATTTTCTTGAAGATCTAAAGAATTATATTTTTTTCCTATATAACAGAAAATTCCACACATTTAAATTAAATTAATAAATATTTTTTAAATATTTGTATAATATAAATATGCCACAATTAACTCCTAGTGAAATAATACTTTTAAGAAGTATGGGTGAAGTTATTCCTGATGATGGTTATCTTCCTTCATCATCAAGTGAAGAAGTTTATGATGATGAAGAAGTAAATATTACTCAAAGAGATTTAAGAAATGGTAATGTTGTAAGAACATTTAGAGCAAATGGTGAAACTATGTTAAGATTACTCGAAAGTGAAATGCAAAGTAGTGATAATTGTTCTAAACAAAATGTAAAAGATTTATTATATGGAATTGCTGATACGGCTGTTGATATCGCTGAAAAAGCAGAATCGCTTGCTGGTGGAGGTGGTCAACCAGATGGATTAGGAAGATTAGAAGAAATATTAGCAGCAAATGTTGGTGATATGAATGAAGAAAAACTGGAACAATTAATACTTGAAAATCTTAAAGAAGATCAACCTAAAGCGGGTGAACCACAAGCAGAAAATACTAAAGAAGAAGAACCTAAAAAAGAAGAACCTAAAAAACAATGCGGTAAATGCCCAACAGGAGGTAGACGAAGATCAAAAAGATCTAGAAAAAAATCTAAAAAGAAGAAAAGATAGAAAATAATTTTTATTTTATAAATATAATTAAATGAATAAAATTATATTTTCTTTTATTGAGTGTTTTTATCTTATCTATATGATGATTTATTTTAAAACAACTATGAATTTTGCAAGTAAAAAAAGTTTATTTACAAATAGTTTTTTATATCATCCAGTTGATAAAGTAAAAGAACCTCGTAATATGATATGTCCGATGGGTCATTATTTAGCATATATAGGATCAATATTTATTTTAATAAGATTATTTTTTGGAAATCCATTAAATAAGAATTATCTTAAATTATATCATTATCCTCTTATGATTATTCTTATAATGTTTACATTAATTAATCTAAATTCATTTATTTATTTATTACCATTATTTATATATGAAATTTTTATTTATCCTAATTTTTAATATATCATATATTATATGAAGAATTTTATTATTAGAAAAATAGATAAAAAAAGAGGTGATAAATATAAATATAAATATTATGACTCAAGAGATAATGAATTACTAAATAAAGCAATTATTAATAATGCTAAAAAAGGTTTATATATTCCTCCTGCATATGATAATGTTAAAATAAATTTATGTAAATCTGAAAAAGTTCTTGCTATAGGTTATGATAATAAAATGAGACCACAATATATTTATAATAAAAAATTTAAACAAGAACAATCTATAAAAAAATTTAATCACATGTATGAATTTGGTTTGAAATTTAAAGAAATAAATAAAAAAATAAATTCTGATTTATATTCTTATGGTGAGTCTAAAGAAAAACAAATTGCTATGATTTTAAAATTAATAATGGATTGTAATTTCCGCGTTGGAAATGAAAAATATTGTAAAGAAAATAATTCTTTTGGTGTAACAACTCTTCAAAAGAAACATATTAAGGTTATTAAAAATAAAGTTGTAATTGATTTTAATGGGAAAAAAAATGTTCGTAATACATGTAAAATAAAGAATAAAAAAATTATAAAAACTCTAAAAGAAAAAAAAAGAACATTAAATAATGAAGATAGTATTTTTACATATAGAATTGGTAAAAAATATCATAAAATAAAATCAAAAGATGTAAATGAATATTTAAAACAATTTGGTGATTTTAGTGCTAAGAATTTTAGAACATGGGGAGCAAATATTGAATTCATTAATAATGTTTTAAAAATGTGCGATAAAGAATTTCCTAAAAAAACTAATGAAGTAAAAAAAACATTAAATGATTGTGTAAAGAATGTTGCTGATAAATTACATAATACAGCAGGTGTTTGTAAAAGTAATTATTTAGATCCAGAATTATTAAAATTATTTGAAGATAATCCTAAAAAATTCTTAGAAACTTTTAGTAAAGATAAAATAATTGTAAATTATGTTCAATTTTTAAAGACATTAATATGATTTCTTTTTCTTATCTTCAATATAACCTATTTTATCTCCAAGAAGATTACCTTTAGCAACATCATTTTTAACAAATATATATTTTTTATCTTCATCTTTATCTTCAAACGTAATACATGTTTTTTCTTTTATCTTCCAATAACATACTTTAAAATAACCAACAGGTTTCCCAATCTCAAGTGTATCTGAAAGTTCATAATATTTTGAAGCATTTTCAATATCTTTAACACAATATTGTTTTCCTTTATATTCAAATACTATATAACAAGGAGGTAGAATATTTTCATCTTCTTCTTCAGAATTAATTTCTTCTTTATTTACTTCTTTATCTACAACTTCTTTATTTACTTCTTTATCTACAACTTCTTTATTTACTTCTTTATCTACAACTTCTTTAGAATCATTTTCTTTTTCAGAAATTTTATCTTCTACTTCTTGAGTATATTCACCTTCATTTAGACCTGCTGCAATTTGATCATCATCAGCATTAGAATGTGGAGCATCTTCTATAGATTTTTCGATTACATCATTAAGTATTTTTTCTTCTTCTTTTTTACAATCTTCTTCATTATGATTATCATTAATTACCTCCTCAATTTTAATTGATTCATTATTAGAATCATTTAATGTTGAATTAAGTTTTTTTAAATCTTCTAATACTTTATTTTTATTTTTAAGAATTTCAATTTGTTTTGAATAACTAGAAATCGTTTTTTCATGATCTGAAATAGTTTTATTAAGAGTTACTATCATTGATCCTCTTTCTTTAGAATTTTCTTCTTCTTCTCTAATATTAGATAGTCTATTAATTTCTTGTTCATAATCATAAATAGTTTTTTCTTTTATTATAATAATCTTATCTTTCTCTGAAATTTCATTAATCATTTTATCATTAATATCGGTTAGTGATTTAATTTTAATGTGATATTCTTGATTATCATTATTCAATTCTTTTTCTTTTTTAAAATAAAGTTCAAAAAGTGAATTAATATTTTCAATGGTATTTGATTTAAGATTAAGTAGATCCATTTTATTTTAATATTAACTTAATTATTTTTCAAATTTTTAAATATTTTTATATTATATGAATAAGAATAAAAAATATTGTTCTCCTAAATCGTTAGAAGAAAATAATGGTTCTGATAGTTGCTTAAATAGAAAACTTTTAGAAAAATTAGCAAAAATTTTAAATGAAAATCCTAATTGCGATACAATTGATTGTAAAATAGCAATAGATAATTTATATGATAATGTATGTTCTAATATGAGTAAAATATCTAATTGTAAATCAGAATATTGTTGGATTACTGTTCAAGATATAGTTGATAAATTAAAAAGTGATGAAATAGATGAATTTAAAGATTATTTTAGACCTCAATTACCTGAAGAATGGAAAGATGATAAACATGCATGGTTAAGTACAACAGATATAGATGATGTTTTAGAACAATATGATAATGCTCATAATGATTTTACATATTTAGGTGCTCATCCAATAGATGCTCATAAATGTTCTGTAAGTCCTGAAGTTTGTAAAATAAGTATTCCTGATTTATTAAAGAAAAATCAACATAAAGTAGGTATTGTGTTTAATACAGATTATTCAGACGGAGAAGGTGAACATTGGGTTTCCTTCTATTTAGATTTAAAAGGTGATAATAGAGATGGTATTCCAAGTGCTTATTATTTTGATTCTGCTGCTGATAGACCTCAAAAAGAAATATTTAAATTAGTTAAGAAGTTAAAAAAACAAGCAAAAAAAAAAGATATAAAATTAGAATTTTTATATAATGATATTCAACATCAAAGAGGAGAAAGTGAATGTGGTGTATATTGTATGTATTTTATTACAAAAATGTTAAAAGGTATTAATTTTAAGAAATTCGTTAAAGATGTTAAAAAAGATGATTATATGAATAAATATCGTAAAATATTTTACATTGATAATTAAATATTTACTCTTTAATTATTTTATATTCTAATATATAATATATGGAAAAATTTCGTATGGATTTTGATTTTATGACAAATTTACCATTAATATTAGTAATTGTATTTTTGATTATTGTTATTATTTTATTAATGATGGATAGGACTAATCTTTTAGAAATATCAGAAAAACAAAATTCTATTAAAGAAAAAATTGATGGTATTGATGTTCCTGAATGTCCTGTATGTCCTCAGCAACCAGGTTGTCCTGTATGTCCTGATTTACAATGTCCTCAAGTAAATTGTCCTGATAGTCCTAGTTGTCCACCTTGTCCTGACCATCCTGAAATGAATTGTCCAGAACATCCAGAAATGAATTGTCCAGAACATCCAGAATGTCCTACATGTACTGCTGAAGATAAAGAATGTCCTATATGCCCTAAGATACCAGAACCTAATACAAATGCTAATATGAAATGCCCTACTTGTCCTAAATGTCCATCTTTACCAGCAACACCACCTGTATCACCAACTAATCAAAAAATACCAACGGCACAGGAAATTGCTGATGCTATTTTTCCTGGAAGAGTATCCACACCAGTATTTGATGGAAGATATATGCCTATTGAAGAAATGAGTGCAGAAAAACCTTATGCAAATATGAATTCTAATTCAGTTATAGGATCTAATAATTCTAATATTATTCCTGTAATGGAATCTCTCAATCAAAATTATGCTCCATTTATGACATCTGGTAACTCTAATAGCGGAGGTTATTATCCTGTAAACTTTGGACCTAATTCTATGTCTAACACAAATTCACAATTATGTTTAATTAATCCTGATCATGAAATGTGTACTAATTCTAATAGACCTTCTAATATGAATTCTAATAAAATGAATTCTAATGCGAATGCTAATAAAATGAATTCTAATAAAATGAATTCTAACGCAAATTCTAATTCTAATAAAATGAATTCTAACGCAAATGCTAATTCTAAAGCAAATTCTAATGCTAATGCAAATAATATGTAATTTATCTTTTTTTAGTCCTTTTTTTTGATCTTCTTTTAGACTTACTACCACCATCCAACGGCATGCGTGCGCGCGCACACCTGTTGCGAGATATGCTTCTGTTAGGTGTTCTGTTTGATAAGAACATATCATATAATCCTTGTAAAATGCGCTGCCTGACGCTCCGTGGTGTGATGGTTTCGGGCAGGACCGCGTGACGGCGGGGGCGAGGATTCAGCAGAGCATTCCTTGCGGAAGTCATTGCCCGATCGGCACGCGCAGATGATGGCGGTGGTTGGTGTTGTTGCTCATAACGAAGTCTCATTGCCTCAGCGAATGACATTCTAGGACGTCGAGGTGCCATCGTGTAATTTATAAATTCTCCAAGTTCCGGGGAATTATAATCATTTTCATATATAGTAGAGGGAAGGATACCATGACGGAGGGTATTTGGACGCCGTCCATAAATATCCCGTTTAAGGTCGCCAGCGACATCATCAAATTGAAGAACTGGTTCTGGTTCTGGTTCATCAGAACCAGAACTTAAAAATATAAGTTCTGGTGAAGAACCACCTGATAAAGTTCTTCTTTTTGTTTTATTTCTTTTAGTTCTATTTCTTTTAGTTCTATTTCTTTTAGACATTTATATTTAAATATAAAAAAATATTGATTTATAAATTTTTTTAAAATATTAATTAATATATATATGAATAATTCTGATAATTACATTTATTTAGTAGTAGGTATATGTAGTTTTATTATGTTATTTTTATTTATAATAGTTTACAAACCTACAAGCAGATATAAAAGAGGTAAATATTTACAAGCATTACATCCAAGTAAATTAAGTAAAGATGAAAGATGGAGTCGTGAAAGAGCAATACAAGAATTAGAAAATGAAAGAAATAGAAGAAAAATGATGAATAATGATATTTATAGTTAAATACGTTTTATTTTTTTTATAATTTTTTTTATTATATTAATATGTCTTTGTATGATAAATACCATTCTGATATTAATATAAATTATATGTATAACCTAGTTTCACAAATAATAAAAAAAGATACAGGTGAAGATATTTTAAATAATACTGAATTTAAGAATATCTTTAAAGAAAATTCTAAACAAATCTTTACAGAAGTTAATTCTGATGTTTTAGAAGATATTAATAGAGTTTTATTAGATAAACATGTTTTACAATTTACACAAGCAATTCAATTAAAGAAACCTATTAAAGAAGATAATAATTCAGTAGCAGATAAATATAATGAATTAATTCAATCAAGGAATATTCCTTTAATAGAACCTAATGAAACTAAAGTTAATAATCCTTTCTTAAATTTACAAACTAATAGTGATTTAGAAAAAAATAATTTACAAATTATAGAAGAAGAATCTCCTATATCAGAATTAATTGAAGATAAACAATCTACTCCATCATCAAATGATTCTATTAAACCAGTTATTATAGAAAAAATTTATCCACAATATAAAATAATTAGTAGTAAAAGAAGTAATATTCAATCATCAAGATTTCATTATGTTTATAATTTATCTAAAAATAATATTAAATCAACAGAATTAAAGAATGTATCAAAAATAGTTATCCCAGTTGAAGAAAATTATATTTTTAGTTCTCCAATAATATTTTTACAAATTAAAGAATTAAATTATAGTTCATCATTTGAATTAGATCATATTATATCAGATGATAATAAAAAATATGGATATTATAAATCTTTAGAAAATAATACTATTAACTTAGATAAAGATATTGAAAAAATAACAATAGATATTAGAGATGTATCAGAAACACGTTATGATAAGATAGATATTGCAAAAGTAAATGTAGTAGAGATTAAAAATTCAGAAATTGAATTTACTTGTACGAATATTACAGAAAATAATTATTCTCAAGGAGATTATATTAAGATAATAAATAATTATACAAAATCTTTAAAATTAAATATTCCTTTAAAGATTTTGAGAATAGAAGATAATAAGATAATATGTCCGTATGAATCAAAGATTACAAAGAAAATAACAGATGTAGATATGAAATTATTAAACACAAGTAACCAAAATATTATCTATTTTAATTAATAATGGATAAAAGAATATTAATTGGATTAGGAATTATTGTTTTTGTTTGTTTTATTTTTAATTTAAAAGTGGTTGATGAATCTCTAAAAGTAACTTATTCACAAATTGGTCAAGATATAAATGTGTTAAATTATTTTAAACATAAAGAAAATGGTTATTTTATAGATATTGGTGCAACAAATGGTATAGATATTAATAATACATATTTATTAGAAAAAAAATATGGTTGGAATGGTATTTGTATTGAACCACAATCTTCTTATTGGAGTGATTTAAAAAAAAATAGAAACTGTTATGTGGATAATTCAATGTTATATAGTGATGAAGGAATTGAATATAGTTTTTCAGAAGCAGGTGTACTGGGTGGAATAACAAAACATATAGATCGACATATTCAAGCTAAGAAATCTAATCAAGTTAAAATGATATCTAATACATTAAATAATATATTAAATAAATATAATGCTCCTGATTCTATTGATTATATGTCATTAGATACAGAGGGAAGTGAATTAGAAATATTAAAAGGTTTAGATTTTGATAAATATAAGATTAAATATATTAATGTAGAACATAATTTTATAGAACCAAGAAGAAGTGAAATAAGAAATTTACTTGAATCTAAAGGATATATCTATTACAAAGAAAATCAGTGGGATGATGATTATGTATTAAGTACAACAAAAATTACAGGTATTATACAGATAGGTGCTCATTTGGGTGAGGAAGCACCAATACATTATAAATTAGTTGGAAAAAACATGATATGGATAGAAGCACAACCAGATAAATATGAAAATCTAAAAAATAATGTAAAAAAATACGATCATAAAGCAATTCAATCATTATTATGGAATAAAAGTGGGTTAATTAAAGATTTTTATATAACTAAAAATTCTGTTTCATCAAGCATATTAGAACCATATAAACATTTAGAAATTCACGGAGAAGCATTAAATATAAAAGAAAAGATTAAATTAGAAACGATAACATATTCTGATTTAATTAAAAAATATATAGAATTAAAAAATCCTATATTTAATTTTTTAATATTAGATTGTCAAGGTGCTGAATATGAAGTATTACAAGGAATAGGTAAGAATAATTTACAACAGTTTGACAAATTAGAAGTAGAAATATCTAATTTTGAAGGATACAAAAATCAAAAACAACAACCAGAAATAACAGAATTATTAAATGATTGGGGTTACGAATGTGTTGAAAATTGTACAAATGATGATATACACGGTATATCTATATATTTAAAAAAAAATATTAATAAATAAATTAAAGTAATATATATATATATGGATTTTAAATTAATTAAATTTATATTTATACTATCTATAATCATTATATTATACAATAATATATACTATAAAAAGGAATTTATTTTACCAAATATTATCGGAGGAATTGGAAATCAAATGTTTATAATTGCATCTGCATATTCATATGGAAAAAGAAATAATAAAGTATTGGTATTAGATGGACGAACTAACATACATTCATATGGAGGATATAGAAATCATAATAATGATACTATATTTTACAATATAAAGAAAAATAATTATTTAACAGATTTAAAACATATAAAAGAAGATGATTACTATAAAATTATAGAAGGAAATATTTATTTAACAGGAGGATATTATCAAGATTATAATTATTTCGATGAATATAAATATGATATTATAAATTTATTTAAACCTAATTATAAGATAAAATATGAATTAGAAAAATTAAAAATAAAATATAAAATGAATAATACAAATAATATATGTGTTCATATTAGACTGGTTGATAAATGGACACCTTATGATCATGAAGGATTATATACAAAAGAAGAAATTAATAAAATTAAAAATAAATTAAATGAATTAAAAGGTAATAAATTGATATTTTCAAATGATATAGATAAATGTAAAAATATTTTTAATCAAGATGATTTTGTATTTATTAATGAAAAAGATTATTTAGAATTATATTTAATGAGTTATTGTGATTATTATATTGCATCTCCCAGTACTTTTAATTGGTGGGGTATTTATCTTAATAAAAGTAATTATGATATATATATACCATGGAATAAAGATTCTGAATATAGAAAAGATTTTTTTAATAAATTTAATGTATTTAAGAAATATTAATATTTAATATTCTTCATCATATTAATATAATTTACATTCTTCTTTTCTATATCTGAATAATCTTCTCTTTGAACAACTTCTATAGGTGTTATTAATATAAAATTATCTTTCTTTTGTAAAAGTTTCCAGTACATATCTAAAGCATATTTTGGAGTATTATTTGTTTCAATTAATTTTTGTAATCCTTCTGACCAATGATTGATCAGTGTATCATAATAAGATTTTTTAACAATATATGCTGTTGTTGTCTGACAATTGTTAACTTTTATACAATCATCATTTATTTTTTTGTAAGGTTGATAATTATTTCCACCTAAAATAATTACATCCCAATTAATATCTGAATTAACTATCCTATCTAATTTTTGTAAAGTTTCCTCGGGTTTTAAAAATAAAACATCATCCTCAAAAATAGTTACATAATCCCAATTATTATTTTTTGCTTTTTTTAATACTTCTAATTGACTCATCCCACAACCTACTATACCTTTATCATGTTTTATAGCATTAAATCTATTTGGGTTATTTAAACCTATTTTTTTTAATTCATTTATAGTATGAACATTTCTATCTTTTCTATGTTCTAAATTGATATAATAATTATTTTTTAAAATATCATTAATATCTATAGTTTGTTTCTTATTATCTTTCTTAAAATTATAAATAATACATAAAATAATTGTAATAGTTATTAAAATATAAATAAATTCCATTTATATTATATAATGGAAAATAAATATATATTCATAATTACTCTCTTTTTTTGTTTTATTTTATGTTATTTTAAGAAAGATAAAATTATAATACCTAAAATAATTCACAAAATATATATTCAAGATAATGGCACTATTCCAGAAAAATTAGAAAAACATATAATTGATTCACATAATTCATGGTTAATTCATAATCCAGGTTATAAAATTAAATATTGGTCACTTAATGATTGTAGAGAATATCTTAAAAAAAATTTTTCAGAAGAATATATAAAAACTTTTGATTGCATAAAACCTTATGCATGTAAAAGTGATTTTTTTAGATATTGTATAATTTATAATGAAGGTGGATGGTATTCAGATTGGAAACAGGTTTGTTTAAAAAATAATTTATTAGATAAATTATCTGATAAAGAATTTATTTGTTTTTATGATAAAGGGAATAATTATGTAAAAAAAAATCAATGTATCGCACAAGCATTTTTTGGTGGTATAAAAAATCATCCAATATTAAAAGATTGTATTAATAATGTAATTTATAATGTTAATAATAAGATATATGGTAATTGCGGATTAGACCCTACAGGACCTTGTTTAATAGGTAATATAATTAAAAAATATAATATAGTTATTAATGGAGAATTTAATCATTTAAATAATAATGATGGTGATTATTTTGATAATGATTTAGGAAATATTATTCAACATAAATGCAATAAATGTTCTAAAGGTCAGGATTGGAAAAACGGGAATAATTATAATATATTATGGAATAAAAAAAAATTTTATTGTTAATTAATATTTTTATAATCATATAAACATTGTTGAATTATTTTTTCTCTATTATCATAATTTAATTCAGACCATTTAGGATGTGTATCTGTCTTATTTTTATTAAATGAACAGGTCCAACTATTATCTTTATTATATGTTACTGATTTTATCTGAATATTAGATTGTTTAACAAAATTTTCAATAAAATTATCATCAATTCTAAAACATGATTCAGGTCTATTTACTTTTAAAATAGGTTTTATTAAATTTTTTTTCATCATATATCCTAAATATCCTTGTATTCTGGAATTACAATATGTATATATTTTTGAATCATCTTTAAGATATTCAGAATAAATTATTTTAACAAAATCTGCTTTATAATGTATGTCATCATCACAAACTAATAATGTTGCATTATCTGGTATATTATCATTTAATAATGCTCCAAATAATTTTGTAATAGGTCCATAATCTTCATTAACTCTATTAATAATTAAATTATCTTTTTGTAAATCTAATATATTTTGTGGAATTATATATTCTTCACCTGTAGATTTAAATTTATAAGGAATATTCAATAATATTTTAAAGTTTCCATTTAAATTTAAATTATGTTTTAAATTTTTATAAAACCATGGATGAATTAGTCTTTCAGGAATAGTTGTCATGGTTAAATAAATGTTAGAATTAAAATTATTTTTCAAAATGATTTCTTCTGTTTGTCTAGAATAATGATTATTACCTTCTATTTTTAAATGTTCAGAATCTTTGAATAATCCTGTTTTATTTTCAGAATATTCTAATAAATTATCACAATTATAATTTTGTGTAATTCTATGATTATATTTATTTAAAATAGGCATAATTGTTCTTGTATATGCTACTGGTCCTGTTAAAAATATAACAGATTCCTTAGATGGTGGATATTTTTCTAATGAATAGTTTTCTATATTATTAATAACATTTTCAATAACTTCTTTCAAAAAAGAATGTCCTGGTACGCAAATAATATGCCAATTTTGAAATTCTCCATATTTATTTTTAAAAAATGAGTTATTATATTTTTGTTTCCAATAAGATAAAATATATTCATCATCATTATTTATTAATTTATTTAATGGTTTAAGGATTTTACTTTTTATATCTAAATATACACCTCCATATTTATACATAGCACAATATCTAAAAAAATCTGCTTTAGACGCTCCATATTTAGGATTAATCTTTTGAAAAGCATTTAATGTTCTAGAATCATAATTATTTTTTATAAACTCAAAACAATCATTATCATCAAATAATTTGTATTCATAATCAGGATTTAGATTCCTATTATGATTAACAATATTTTGATAGTATTGAGGTAAATCTTTTGTTTTATATGTCTGAATAATAATTTTAGGAATTTTTTGTTTAGAATCACCCCTATTCATAAAAAAACATACTAATACTATTATCACTATAACAATAATACCTATTATATAAATATTATTATCTTCTTTATTAATTTTAAGTTTATCTGGAATATATTCCATTTAATTAAAAAAATAAATTATTTTGATAAATAAAATTTACCATTAAATATTACCAGTGATTCAAAATCTGGTTCTCTCATAAATTCTACACTATTCAATAAGATATAATCATATAATCTCATTATTTTATCACTATAATACTTGAAAAATAATCTTTCATTCACATTATATCTTATTGAATATCCAAGAATATAATCTATATCAGATAAATCATCTATTTTAGGAAATTTTAATTCTTCATCTTTAGTTATTGATTCAAATAATTCAGGACCTATATTATAAATTGTTTGATAAATTGAGAATTTAGGTCCTAATAATTTATTCATTTCATGTTTTTTATTTTCATAAAAATAAATTTTTCTTTGTAATAAATCAACATCGCAAACTCTTTTACCATTTTCTCTGATATATCTTATATCAGGATCTTTTCTTGTTTCAATTTCATAATAAATATATAATTCTCGTTTAATTCCTTCATTATCTTGAATTGCAGAAACAACATATAAATTATTTTGAATTTTCTTTAAGAATTTAGTTTTTAATTGTTTTGTATCAATTAAATTTAAAGTTTCAGCATTTACACCAGGAAAAATTGTTTCTTCATCTTGTAATAAATCACTAAATCTTAAACATCTTTGATTTAAATCAAAATTATCTTTTGTATTCTGGATACAATCAACTGAAGATTCTTTAATTATTTCTGTTATAAGAGAACTAATTTTATTTTTCTTTTCCATGATATCAAACATCATTTGATCTATTGTTCTATCTTCTGTTTCAATCTTTACACTCAAAATCTTATTGATTGTATTAAAGACTTCAGTATGGTTTTCTAAAAGAGTTTCTTTAATATTTTCGGTAATATTAAGATCTCTTACTTCTGGCCATAAATCTTGATTTTCTTTTAATGATTTATAAATAGACTCAACATTATCGCCATAAGGTAAAAATGATATATATAAATATTGTTCAACATTTCTCTTATCTTCAGGGAGATCTTTATGGGATTTAAATCTAATAGCACGACCAAATACTTGATTCATTCTTCCAAAATTCCAATATGGTTCCATAATATGTACTTGTCTTACACCGAATAAAGAAATACCTTCAGCACCAGCAGAAGATATAAGAATAAGTTGAATATATTCACCATTTATATTTTTAATATCATTAAATGATACTTTATTTGCTTTTCTTTCTCCAGGACCTTCTTTACCAGTAATGAATGTATATCTTAATCCTTTATCCATAGTGTTAATATCATCTTTTTGATAATTGAATTTGGAGTAACCATTTGCAATTAATATCTGTTCAAAAATTTCTGAACCACCATCACCTCTAAAATCACTATAATACATAATTTTACCGGTTGGTTCTCCTGAATTATTAATAAATTTACCCATATTATCAAGAATGTTAAAGAATTTAGGTGAAAACATTTTAATTTTATCTTTTGTTAAATATTCATTACGATTCATAAAGTCATACATTTCCATTTTCTTTTTTTCATCTTTCTTGATTCTAAAATCATCATTTTCAAAAATAATATTACAATTTTGTCTATTTCTGATATTAAAATCAGAATTATTATCACTATAAATATTACCTTTTCTCATTTTCTTCAGACTTTTTAATTTATCTTTTTTATAGGTATTTTCATATTGAATCCATTGTCTTGAAGATTGAATACAAGGGACAATATTAATATTTTCAGAAATAGTATAATCTTTATATCTATCCGGAATTAATGCTTCTGTAATTTGTGGCATATCAGTAATAGAAGATTTACCAATAGGATAATATGATGTTAATCCCATAAGGAGTCTTCTCAAAAATATTTTCTTTTCTGAAGGCATTTGGAGATTTTCATCAAAGAAATAATCCATAAAATTACTATTTTCGGTTAAATCAATATTCATATCATCTTTAATCAGATCAAATAAGTTTTGCTTAATGTTAAAAGTTAAATCAATATCAGTATCAAAAATATATTCTTTTGTTATATCACTTAAATATTTATTAATATCAGATTTGGTAGGTGTAATAAGACCATCATCATCAAATATTTTTGATAAAACTGAAAATACTTCATCTAAGAAATATTTATTTGTTAAATTATTATATTTTACTGTTTTTATAATATCTTTATCAAGAATACTAGAGAAATTGGTTGAATTTTTTATAACTGAAACAATTATTTTACCATGTTTTTTAGAAACATGAAATTGCTCAACTGAAGAATTTCTATGAAAAAATTCATTTTTAAGTTCATTCTCTAATTCAATTATATTTTTATCTGCTTTTACAGAAAATTGATATATATTTTGTTTACCTTTTATCATATTATAAAGAATAGCAATCTCACATGGTTCATTGACAACCGGTGTTCCTGATAAGAATACTAGTTTTGTATCAACACTATCTTTGATCCATTCATAGAATTGTCTAGCAATAGGTTTTTTATTATTAATCATATTAACAAGATTATGAACTTCATCAATAACAATTACTTCATTACGGAATGGAGAGTTAATACCGATTTTTTCATTTTCATTAAAATCATTTACTAATCTTTGAGCAATTTCTCCATTATGAGTTAATCTTTTAGTTACTTCATCGGGATTTAAAAATTCATTAATATCAGCATTTTCTTCAATTTCTTTTTGTTTTGTGATATTCGGCCAACCATTATAATGGATAAAAGAATATTTTTGTTGAATATAATATTCTATTTGAGCATTAATGAATGCAAGTTGAACATTTGAAAAAATATTAAATCCTGATTTATTTTTAAATTTATCAGAAACATTATATTCACTTTTATCTTCTACTGTATCTTTATTAACTAAAATATATAAACCTTCAATAGTTTTTAATTCTTCTACATATTTTTCAAATGCTTCTGTAAATTCAGGTGTATCTTCACCAAATTCATTTACTGCTAAGAATTTTAATTTAGATTTTGCCGATAAACCAATAGTTTTTAATGCTTTTGATTCATAATTATATTTCTTTTTATTCGCCATTAATTCAGATTCATCTAGTAATTTCCAGATATTATTATCAATGTTAAATACATTATCACCCCATGTTTTAATTTCATTAATATATTCAGTTTCTAATGAGGCGGGTAATAATACATTAATTTTCATTTTATGAGATAATCCTTCGACGGTTACAATAGAAGTTGCTGTTTTACCAGTACCTAATCCATGATATACTAATAATCCACGATATGGAGAATCAGTTGATAAATATTCTTTAGAGAATAATTGATGTAATTTAATATTTTGTATTTCTTCATTATCTTCTATTTTTTCAATTAATTCAGGGAAGAATTCTTCATTAATGTAATTAACAAATGCTTTTCGAGATTCTAAAACATATTTTTTAGATTTTCCTTCAATTAAATCATCTAATAAATCTACTCCTACACCTGCTGCAATATCACTTGATTCTGAAGATTTTGATTTATCCTTTTCTACAATAGGTTCATCTATAGGTTTTGATGGTTCTTTATCTGGTTCTTCATCTGGTTCTTTATCTGGTTCTTCATCTGGTTCTTTATCTGGTTCTTCACCTGGTTCTTCATCTGGTTCTTTATCTGGTTCTTCATCTGGTTCTTCACCTGGTTCAAGACTTTTTAAATATTCATCAATTTCTTCTTGTGTAGGATAAATATATATTAATTCATTTGTTTGATCTTTTTTTGCTTTAAAATACAAATTATTTATAGGGATATATATTTTATTTATTATTTCACCATTATCTCTATTTTCTTTTAATTGTTTAATTCTTTTTTTAGTAATATATGTAGTCGGTTTTCCTTCAATATCTCCATATTTATCTTTTAAGAATAAATATATTTCAGGGGATATTCTTATTATTTTTTCTTCTTCTTTTTTTTCCTTATCTTCTTCAATTTTTTTTAATCTTTTCTCTTCTTCTCTTTTTTCTTTTTCTAAAAGTTTTTCTTTTTCTCGTTTTTCTTTTTCTAAAAGTTTTACTTTTTCTCTTTTTTCTTTTTCTAAAAGTTTTTCTTTTGCTTTTTCTTCTTCTTTTCTTTTTTTCTCAAGTTCTTTAATTTTATCTTTTTCTATTTGTGAAGGTGTTTTTTCTTTAGGTTTCTTAGGGGATTTTGGTTCTGCTTTAGGTTTTGGTTTTGCTTTAGATTTATTAGGAGATTTAGGTTCTGCATTAGGTTCTTCACCTTTAACTTTTTGTTTATATTTTTCAGGTGCTGCTTTACCTTCTTTAGCTTGTCTAGTAAAAAAAATCTCTATATATTCATCTAATAATTTTTCATCTTCGGGATCAGTTATATATTTTCTTGCTTCTTCTTCTTTATTCTTTGTAAATCTATTACCTTTTGTTACTAATTTATTTTCTAATAGTGTTGGATATTTATTACTTAAAATTTTAGTTATTTCTTTTTCTCTTTTGCTAGCGGCACCACCTTCTTGATAATTTGCTATAATATCCATTTATTATATTATAAACATTTATATTTTAAATTAAGTTAGAACATTATAATAAATTAATGTTTTTTTACTTGCGTCTTGTTCTGCTTTCTTTTTAGTTTTACCTTCACCAGTTATAGTAATATTATTAATAATTAAATTACAATAAAATATATTATTATCATCTTTTCTTAAATATTCATACTGAGGTTTTGTTTTAAAATTATGCTGACAATATTTTTGAATTTGATCTTTATAGTTATTATCATTAATAATCAAATCTGTAAAATCTACTAATTCTTCAACAATTGTTAAAATTACTTTTTTTGCAAATTCATAATCATTATCAAGGAATATTGCTCCTAAAAATGCTTCAAAAACATCTTCAAGAATATGTTGATTTGATCTCCCAGAACAATTATCTTCAATATGTTTAGAAATAATAATAAATTTATTAAAACTTAAATCAGAAGATAATTTTGCTAAATTTTCTCCACAAACAATACGAGTTCTTAATTTTGTTAAAAACCCTTCATTTTCACCATGGATTTCATAAAATCTTGTATAAAGATAACTTGAAACGATAGAAGATAAAATAGAATCTCCAAGAAATTCCATTGTTTCATAAGAAGTATTTTGTAGAGGTAAATAATTATTATCATTATTAAATTCTTCATAATCGACCATAGGACAATATGATTTATGAACAAAAGCAGTTTGATACAAAGATAAATTATTAATAGAAAAATCATTAATATTAAGAGTTTTCATAATATTAGTGATATCATTAGAGTCAATAAGTTTATTATTAGGATTATAAGGATTTGCTTTAAATTTATCCATTTTATAAGAATATAATATTATATTTTTAAATAAAAATCAAATTTATTTATGCTACTTGACCAACTTGTGATAAAGCACCATTATTTGTTGGTTGATTATTTAAGCAAACATCTTCATCTTCAAGAGGTTTTCTGCCAAGATCAGGACCAATGGTAGTATTTAACCAGGGACTTACTGCAACTTGAGGATTAGGCGGTTCTGATCTTAATTGTCTATTAGCATTTCTTAAACTCTGTCCAACTGAATTAATACCAACATGAAAACCAGCATCAAGGAAATTAACACCTTTAAGAATTCCTTCACCAGTCGGATTGGCATTATCAAAGTCTTGTACCGATTTTGATTTACCTGAAGGTAATAAATCACCCGGTTTGAGAGTATTTTGCGGATAGCATGATGTGGGTGTTCTGTTAATATTATTAACTCTTAAGAAAGTTTCATCACCTAATTCTTCAGATGCTCTAACACCGTTAGTGGGTCCAGCAACATTATTGTTTGCTAGAGCAACATTATTGTTTGCTACAGCAACATTATTGTTAGATGCAACACCATTAGTATTCATATTAGCACCATTAGAATTATCTAAAAGTCCATCTAAAAATCCTTCTTGAGTATCTACAAAAGGTAATTTAAGACCACAAGTTTCTCTCAAAAAGTATAACCCGATTAGAGCAACTAATCCATAAATGAGCAATTTTTGACAATCCATTTTATATATAATAAACATAAAAAAAATTTAATTAAATTAAATAAATTAAAATAAATTAAAATAAATTAATTATTTTGTAAATCTTCCAAAATTTTCTTTTTCCCCAGAATATTTTTTTCTTCATCTTCTAATTCTTTTTTTAAATCATTAATTTTTTTTTCCTTTAATTCTTTATCTTTATTCATTTGTTGAATTAATTCTTCATCAAAAATATCAAAATCATCATCATTTTCTTCATCATCTATAATTGAATAATCATCAATTATATTATATTTTAAATCTTTGTGAACAAATAATTTAATCTGTGAAATATAACATTCACAATAAAAATGTTGTTTTAAAATTTTTAATCCTTTTAAATGTAAAATTAATATTAATTCATCACCTTCTTTAATATCAGTAATATCCATGAAATGTTTGTGTTGATTGTAAGTTGTACATTGAACTTTATCTTTTATAATGGGAATCTTAAATTTAATAGTTGGTTCAGAATTTTTCTTAAAACCTTTAGTAATTGGTTTATACATTTCATCAATAACTTCCATTGGTAATTCTTTATTAAACCAGTCTTCTGATTTTGAAAATGTTGTTTTTATATTTTTATCATCTATATTAATGAATAAATCATAAAAATCTAATCTATTTTTAGGAACTATTACCTCTAAATATGGAGTTTTATTATCTATTATATCTTTAACATTTGTTTTTGAAATAACTTTAGGAGTTTGAATATAAATTGGTTCACAATTATCATTATAACTCATAGAACCGAAATAACTATTATTAAATTTTTCGGGTTTACTATAATTAAATTTTTGTATATCTAGTGAATCATAACACTTAACACTACTAGACATTTTTAAAAATGATTAGAAAGTATAAAAATATTTATAACGCAAATTATATTATTATTTTACTAATAACTGGTTTATGATCTGAATATAAATTTTTAGATCTTAAATTACTATTAAATTCTTTAGGAATATAAAGTTCTAATTGATTTAAATTAGAATTAATTAAAATATAATCACCTGGTCCAATAAAATAACCATATTCATGCCCTTTTTTATGCCAACAACAAGATTTTAATGATTTATTTAATTGACTTTTATTCTTTATGTGTCCTACTGAAATTTTTTCTTTATCTACTATAAAATTTAAAGGATTATTAATATTCAATAATCCTTTATCATCATTAAAATCTCCTAAAACAATTATTTTTATATCTTTATCTCTAAACGCCTTTTTTATTAATTTTTTATTACTTGAAGATATATTTTTACTTAATGATTCTTTTAATCCTTCCATTCTCCAAGGAGCATGTATATTCATTAGTATGAATTTTTTATTATTTTTTTTTGTTAATAAAATTAAACAAGGACGATCATCTGTTGAACTTAAATTAAATAATAAATATGATTTTAAATTTCCAAAAGTATTTGAATCCCACATAATTGATACTGTAGATAATCCAACTTTACCTCTCTTATATTTATCTAATTGCGGTAAATTTTTTTTTATTTTTTTTTCTATTTCTGAATTAACTTCTTGAATACCCATTAATCGAATATTATCCAATGATTTTAATTTTTTAATAGCATTTTCATTACAAGTTATTCCACCATCTGGATATTTTTCTTGACACGCTTCAACAAAATCAGATTCACTCCCTAATGTTTTATTTATCTGTGTTGCCCAACTCATATTATAAGTTAATACATTAATAACATTCTTTTTAGTTTTCTTTTTAGTTTTCTTTTTAGATCTCATTTATTATAATATATAAATTTTTTTACATTTCCATTTACAGATAAATTTATCATTCCATTTCCAAATATTATCAATATAAATATCACATTGCATTTTTGTGAAATTATTAATATTTGTAATATTCATACTCGAATAATTTTCATTCTTAATATCACATTCATAATGATTATATTTAAATGGAACTTTAACACTTAAATTAGGATCATATTTATTTTCTTTATCCCACTTAATTTGAGAAATAAATAAATCATCAGAATCATCTTCATCAAGATCTAAATATTGCATTTGTAAAAATTCAATATTCTTTATAAATTCAAAAAAACTTTTCATTGTATTATCAATTTTATAATTCTTAAATTGCAATGACATATTATTTGATTGTTTATCTAATCCAAACAAACAAACCATTGGTGGTGTAGTTACATATACTAAAGGATTCTGTTGATAATGTAAAGCAATATATCCAAAATTCTTTAAACTTTTAGGACATGAATCATCAGAACAAAGTTCATATTCCTTTTTCTTTTGTGTACAATCTTTACAAGTAAATGTTTTAAACTTTATATTGTTGATATCGTATTTTTCATGATTAATATTCTTTAAAAAACTCATTATTAATATATTATAATTAATTATTCTTTAATATTTACTCAATACTCTACTAATGATTTCCTTTTAGTTAAATTATTCCATATTGAATTACAAGGAATATCTGTTGTTCCTGTAATTACAGGACATTCTTCTTTGATAGGTCTTTCACTTCCATATATTACATTCTTATTTTTATCTAAACATTGTTTAAAATAATTATTAGGTCCTAAACAATCTTTATTCTTCTCAGTAATAGTATATTTATTAGATACCTGAAATTGGTTATTCATTATATATTTATTATATAATAAATTAAAAAATAAATTTAATAATATAACTTTAATATACATTATTTAAACATTTAACATAATTATACAAGTATTCTTAAAAATCTTTCATTTTCTTATATCACTTTTATTATAATCATAATAATCACAAACATATTCATAAAAATCTTCATCATATTTTCTTTGCTCAAATTCTTCATATTTTTTATCATTTCTCCATTTATCCATAAATTCAAAAACGTTTAATTCAGAACAATCTTTCTTAAATGTTTCGTAATCCATTTTATTTATTTAAAATTTTTAATTTTAATTCAAATTTTATTTTAATTTATTTATCGCAATCAGCAGGGTTCGAACCTGCGCGGGCATAGCCCAATAGATTTCAAGTCTATCTCCTTAACCACTCGGACATGATTGCCCTAATAGTTTTTTTAAAAATACTATTTACTTACCTTAATATAGTTTTATTTATAACTCATATCTTTTGATATTTTAAATGCTCAAACTATATCTTAAATAAATAAAATAAGCGAACGAGATTATAAAGATTTGTCAAAAGCATGTTATAAATATGATTCATTACTTTTTAATACTATTTTGAGAATAAATAACAAAAAATATAAGAGGTTGTATTTCACCTAATTCTTTAAAATAAAATAATATTTAAAATCAGACGCATAATAAAAATTAATGAAACTGATAATACAAATGGATAATTTATATCTAATATTCCATAAAAATGTATTATGTAATGGATGAATCAAAAAACTTAATAACTAGGAATATTTATAGATTTTGTTCTAAATAAAATATTATCAACATTTATTTCTGTATAGATGATAAAATAGTTGTTATAAGAATAATATAATAAAATATTTTCATTATTATTTATTTTTATTTATCTTTTTTTAGTTCTTTTATTTCTTTTAGTTCTTCTTCTGCTTCTTCTTCTTGATCCACCAGGCATATTTTGACTAGGAGGAGGAATACCACGCCGTCCAAGTTCTCTAGCACCTCTTCCATCACCAAATAAACTCATTAGTGCAGATCCTAATCCATCTCTTGTTAATGCAGTTACTCCTGCAGCAACATTTCCTGTTTCTCCTAGTATTGGTGCTGCTGCAGCAATTGTTGAATTCGCTGCATTAATACCAGCATCTATTGCTTGTGCTGCTACTACTTCTGCTACTTGAGAAATATCTCTTCCCGCTACTCCAAATGGATTATGAGATTCTACACCTAGTGCTTGTTCTAACTGTTGTCTATCTGATATTTCATGAAGTATTCTTAATTCTTCTTCAAATCTTCTATTTATTTCTTCCTCTTCCAAATTAGGACTAATTCCCCATTGAGGTGTCATTAACCAACTTGTCTCCGCTCTATCTCTCAAAACTTGGTCATATGCAAGTCTTCTTCTTTCTTCAGTTTGTGAAGGAGTTTCATGAGATGGTGCCGCCAAATCAGAAACTAATCTTGCCATAGGTCTTCTATCACCATAATTACTTAGTAATTTTAATCTTGCAGATTGAACAGGGTTTAATCCTATATATGCATTAGATAATGATATTGGATCACCTGTAGTTGGATCTACACCTTTATTCAATGCTAATTGTTGTGCTGCTTGACTTAATAATGCTCTTTGTGCTCTTGCTGGTCTTATTGAACGGGCACTCTGAATTCTTGATGCTGCCCTTGATCTTCTTTGATTTCTTCTTCTTACAGCATTTTGAATTTTTCTTGCTGATCTTCTTCTGTTCCTTCTTTTTTCAGAAGTTAATTCTTCACTTGAATGTGCTACATCTTGTATAAGATCTAATCCAGGTATTCTTCTTTGAGTATTCTGTGCCCTTTTTCTATCATATCTATTTCTATCACGTGATGCTTCTGTTGATTTGCGTCTATTATAATGATCTGAAACTTTGTATTGAGGTCTAAAACCCATAGAAGTCCTAATAGGTGTAGTATTAGGCATTTATATTATATTATATTTTTTTTTTAATTAAAATAAATAGTTTTATGATTTTTAGGATGATAAATATGTAATGAATATGAATAATTATCACTATTAATTATTCTATGAAATCCTATTTTATCATTAATATATGATAGATCAAACGTAGAATAATAATTCATATTAATCAAACATAATTTATTTGAATAAATTTCTTCTTTTATATTTCCTTTTAATAAAAATAAATAACAACCACTCTTACTATGATTATGAATTTTTGATATTGCTTTTGGTCTCCAAACTATAAAATAAATATCTACTAAAGGAAATGGAATTCTGTATTTTTTATACATATATTTTTATATTTAATATTATTATCTTAAATAATTATAATGAGACGTAAAAATATTACTTGCATCAATATGATATTGTATATTTATATCATTATTTAAATCATTATTAATTTCTTGAATATAGTACCAATTAGGAGGTATTAATAATAAATCATTTTCTTTTAAAACATATTTATGAGAATATTTCTTTATAGATTGTAAATCTTTATTTAATATTTCTTTTTTATGTTTAGGATTAAATAAATAAATTGTTGTATTTCCAGTAATGATATAAATTAAATTAATATTATGTTTACAAAATATTTTTTCAGTAATAACATTACCTTTAAAAAAACTTAATGAATATATTTTATATAACAATAATGGAATAGGAAAATCTTCAAATATACTTAAATCAAAATTTATTTTATCTATTATATCAGATTTATCTATAAGATCATTATTTTTAAAAATATTACATTCTGATAAATCTTTGATTTTATTGATAGAATAAGTTTTTGAATTATCTTTGAAAAGTTTATTCGAATAATTTTTATTAATATAATATAAATTGATAGGACATGAAAATTTAGTTAAAATTGGATTTAATAATGATAATTCATACTTAATATTACTAAATGATTTTATTTCTGTTATTAATCCATTTTTATTATATTTTTGAATTTCTATGATTGAATAAACTGATAATATAATATATATGATTAATAATATCTGTATTATAAATAAAAACATATTTAAAGATATTTAATTATAATAAATTATATAAAATGAGTAGTGATAAAACGCATATTGGTCAAGTTCTTTGGTTTGATCAGAAGAAAGGTTTTGGATTTGTAAAGGTTAATCAACCTGATTCAGACTTTCATGATAAAGAAATTTTTGTTCATTTCAGTAGTATCCACACTGAATTAACAAATTATAAGAAACTTTTTCCAGGAGAATATGTCTCAATGGATATTAAACATCAACCAGATGTTAAAGGAAAAGAATATAATTGTTTGAATCTTACAGGAGTTAATGGAGGTACTCTACTAGTAGAACATGAAAAGTATAATTTTAAGGTATACAATAAACCTAATATTATGCATAGTCAAAATAACGGAGAAGATAATGTTAATGAAGGTAATGAAGGTAATAAAGATAATTAAATTATTCTCTTACAACATTAATATTGTTACAACTTGTGAATAAGTATAAATCTTTTAATAGTTTATTTTTATCACTTTTAATATCAATTCCTTTTTTCTTTAATTCTTCTTTAATTTCTGTATTTGATTTTTTATTTGTTTCTTTAATTAATTTATTTATATTCATTCTATTATCATGACATTTAAATGATAATTGTTTAACTTTTGTTATTTTCCTATGAATTTTCTTTCTTTTAGATTGTCTTTTATTTTGTTTTTCTTGACTTTTTTTAGTAAATTTATTTTTATTTTTATTAGTATCTTTATTATTAATGATTCTAACAAAATTATTAGATGAATGATTATTTTTATTCATTTTAACTATTTTAACTCTTTTAGAATTATTTAAAGAAACTTTTAAATGATTAGGTTTTGATTCATTAGGTTTTGAATCTGTTGATTTTGATTCAGAAGTTTTAGATCTTTTTAAAAAAACTTTATATTCTTTAGATAATGGTGTTTTTTTTTTATTTGGTGTTTTTTTTTTTTTTTTAAGTGAAATATCCCCGTTATTTAATAATTTTAAATCATTCATCTTATATATATATTAGATAATTATATTAGATAAATATCGTATCATTTATTATTTTCTTTTTGATACAATATAATTTCATTTTCTAATCGTTTACAATTTAAATTATCATCTTGAAAAATTTCTAAAATAAGATTCTGAAATGCTAAATCTCCCATATATTCTTCACCTTGAATTTTCTTTAAACATGCTTTCAACCATATTTTAAGATCATATTTTTTGTCAACATATAATTTTTTTACAATATCAGGTATTTCCGATTCATTAATTAATTTAAGATTATTAATTTCTAAATATTTTTTATAATTTTCAGTTACATACATCTGTATTAAATCTTTAATGATATTACTTTTCTCCATATGTTTATTTGTTATATTTATTATAATATTTAAACATATACTTTTATATATTAGAATGTTTTATTCATTATTCAATTACACAAAATTATTTTTATGGTCTATTATTTTTTACAGTAATTATAAATTTTATGAAGAATGTAACCTTGATTTATTGAATATAGTACTTTATAATATACAAATGACAAATTCCATGGCAGTAAAATGTATTCAAAAACTCATTCCTTATCTCAAAATGTGTGATTATAATAAAAATATAATAAATATACTTAATAAAGTTTATGAAGAAAATATATATCACAACGATAAAGAAACCTTAAAAATTTATTATAATGATTTTAATGAACCGATTCATAAAAAATATGAAATTATTGATAGAATATCATCAGGAAGTATAGGTCAAATATATAAAATAAAAAACATATATACAAATACGTTATATGCAATGAAAGTCGTACATCCAAATATTAAGTATCATATTAGTTTTATTCAGAGTATGATTAAATTATTTAATCTTCAAACGTTTATATTTTTTGAGTTAGACGTATTTATGAATAACTTTATCAATGAAACAGATTTTATAAAAGAATCTGAAAATATGAAACTTTTTATAGATTATTATAAAGATAATGATAGAATTATTATTCCTGAAGTATATGAATATTCTCGCAATATTATAATTATGGATTTTATTGAAGGTGAAATTATTACAAATTTAAGTATTTATGAAAAATCTAAATATATAATATTAAGTTTATTATTTTGTAATAATAATAAATATTATTTTGGATTAAATCATGGTGATTTACATATGGGAAATTTTAAAAAATATGACCATAATAAAATAGTAATATATGATTTCGGATTTTGTTTTAAACTAAAAGATAAAAATATAGTTGATGTTTTAGATAATTTTTATTATCATTTAACAGAACCAACTTATAAATTTAAATATACATATAATGAATGTATTGAATATTTAATAAGATATCATGTAAATAAATATGATATAAGTGAATATAGTAATGATATAAATGAAATTTTTATAAATAATAAAGTAAAAAGTTTAGAAGACCTTGTTAAAAAAAGTTATATTATGTTTAAAAAGAATAATATTCTTGTAAAGGTTGAATATTTAAATTTACTAATTAATTATTATTTTTCTTGTGAATTTAATGATTGTAATAATAATGATTTATTATCTTTTTGTCAAACCTATGAGATTTTTAATGATTATCAAAAAAGATTAAAAATTAATAATTATTATATTAAAGAACCATCATTGGAAAAATATGATAAAAATCTTTATGATAATTTAAAGGAATTAATGTAATTATGTTTAATTAAATAACTTTTTATATAATCTTATATATTATGTTTTATTCATTATTCAATTACACAAAATTGTTTTTATGGTCTATTATCTTTTATAGTAATTATAAAATATATAATGAATGTAATAAAGATCTATTAAGAATTGTTCTTTATAATGTGCAAAATACGAATATTCTTGCAATTAAATGTATTCAAAAAGCAATACCATATTTAAGAATATCAAAAACAAACAAAGAAATTATTGATATTCTTAATAGAGTATATGAACAAAATATTTATCATAGTGATAAAGATACTTTAAAAATTTATAAAAAAGACTTTAATGAAATTTTTTCAAAAAAATATGAAATTATTTCAAGTATTTCTTCTGGTAGTATTGGACAAGTTTATAAAATAAAAGATATTCATAGTGATAAATTCTATGCAATGAAAGTTATACATCCAAATGTAAAATATCATATTAAATTTATTACGACTATGATATGGTTATTTACTTTGCAAAATTATATGTTCTTTGAGTTAGATCAATTTATAAATAATTTTATATCAGAAACAGATTTTAAGAATGAAGTGTTAAATATGAAACAATTTTATGAATATTATAAAGATAATAATAATATCATAATTCCACAAGTTTATAAATGGTCTAAAAATATTATAATTATGGATTTCATTGAAGGAAAAATTATAACGGAATTAAGTATGTATGAGCAAAGTAAATATTTATCTTTATCATTTTTATTCAATAATAATAATAAATATATCTTAAATTTCAATCATGGTGATATGCATTTAGGTAATTTTAAGAAGTATAAAGAAAATAAAATTGTAATATATGATTTTGGATATTGTTTTAAAGTAAATGATGATAAAATAGTAGAAATATTTAATGATTTTTATGGATATTTATTTGAGGTTACAAGCAAAGATGAATTTAAAGTATGTTTATATTATTTTATATATTATCATACAGGCGAAACAACTTATGAAAAATATGAAAATGATTTAAATGATACTTTCTTAAAAACAGAAATAACCGAAGTTGATGACCTTGTTGAAAGAAGTTATAATTTTTTTATAAAAAATAATATTATTATGAAAGTAGAATATTTAAATTTATTATCTTCAATGTATTTTGCTGCAGGTTTATGGGATTTCAATTTTACAGATTTATTATCATTTTGTCAAACATATGATATTTTTCATGAATATCAAAAAAAATTAAAAAAACAGATAGTTTACAGAAAAGAAGAAAAAATTGAATTTTATGATAAAAATCTTTATGAAGATTTAAAAAATTTAATGTAATTATGTTTATTTTAATTTCTTTTTATATAGAGATAATATAATTTATGATTTATTCATTATTTAATTATACTAAATTATTTCTTTGGTCTATATTTTTTTATATTGATTATAAAATTTATGATAAATGTAATATTAATTTATTAAATATTTTTCTTTATAATGTTCAGAATACTAATGTTCTTGCTATTAAATGTATTCAGAAATTAATTCCATATCTTAGAATGACTGAAACAAATGAAAAAATTATTAAAACATTATCTAAAGTATATGAACAAAATATTTATCATAGTGATAAAGATACTTTAAAAATTTATAAAAAAGATTTTAATGAAATTTTTTCAAAAAAATATGAAATTATTTCAAGTATTTCTTCTGGTAGTATTGGACAAGTTTATAAAATAAAAGATATTCATAGTGATAAATTCTATGCAATGAAAGTTATACATCCAAATGTAAAATATCATATTAAATTTATTACGACTATGATATGGTTATTTACTTTGCAAAAATATGTGTTCTTTGAGTTAGATCAATTTATAAATAATTTTATATCAGAAACTAATTTTAATCAAGAAGTTTTATTCATGAAACAATTTTATGAAAATTATAAAAATAATAATCATATAATTATTCCTCAAGTTTATCAATGGTCTAAAAATATTATAATTATGGATTTCATTGAAGGAAAAATTATAACGGAATTAAGTATTTATGAAAGAAGTAAATATATCACACTATCTTTATTATTTTTTAATAATAATCGTAAAATACTTAATTTAAATCATGGCGATTTACATTTAGGAAATTTTAAAAAGTATAAAGATAATAAAATTGTTATTTATGATTTTGGATTTTGTTTCAGTATAGATGATTCAAAAATAGTTGAAATTTTTGATATTTTTTATTATCATTTAATACAATGTAATAAAGATTTAGAATATTCATATGAAGAATGTATTTTATATATCTTAAAATATAATTTAAAAAACTATGATCTAAATAATTATAAAAATGATATACAAAATATGTTTTTAAAAACAAAATTTAACGATATGAAGGATTTTACAAAGATATTCTTTAAATTTATCATAAATAATAGGATAATTATTAATATAGGATTCTTAAATTTATTAATTATTTCATGGTATAGTATTGAACAAAATGATTCTACAACTTCCGATAAGTTATCGTTTTGTCAAACATATGATATTTTTAATGATTATCAAAAAATTTTAAAAGAAGATCTAACATTTAAAGAAAATAATATTAATAATCATGAATATTATCAAGAAATAAAAAAATTAATTTAATTTTTTTTGTTTTTGTAAGATATATTCTTTAAACATTGTGATAAATACTATTAATATAAATACTAATGGAATAATTATAATTGTAATCATTGAGGAAAAACATGTTATTAATGTATCAAATACCCACATTATTTATTTAATTTTTGTTTTATCTTTAAATTTTAAAATTTGAAAATATATAAAAATAATTTAATAAAACTATTATCCATGGATTATAATACAGATGAAATTATCGATGCTTATTTCAAAGGTAAAAATACTCTTGTTAAACATCAAATAGAATCATTTAATAATTTAATAGATAATATTATTCCTAATATCTTTTCACAATATTTTCCTATTAATCTTGAATATAATGATAATATCATTAAAAAGATTATCCTAAAAATTACTGATATAAATGTTGGAAAACCTTTCTCAACTGAGAATAATGGTTGTTCTAAACTTATGACACCTAATATTGCAAGAGTTAAAAATTCTTCATATTCACTACCTATATATGTTAATTTTGAAACTGAAATTACTATTTCTGATAATAATTCACTAATTACATTAGAAAAAAAACAAATTAATAATATTACATTTGGTAAGATTCCTATTATTGTTAATTCTAAATATTGCGTTTTGAATTTAAAAGGATCAGAAGAAGAATGTAAATATGATCTTGGTGGATATGCTATTGTTAATGGAAATGAAAAAGTAATTATTTCTCAAGAAAGAATTTCAAATAATATTGCACAAGTTTTTATAAATCCTAAATCCTGTTCAAAATATTCTCATTTATGTGAGATTAGATCTGTTAATGAAAAACAATATACTATTCCTAAAATTATATCTATGAAACTAACTAACAAACCTAATCTCTTTGAGAATAGTATCAAAATATCTATTCCTCATCTAAAACAAGAAATACCTTTATTTATAGTATTCAGAGCATTGGGATGTATATCTGATAAAGAAATTATTTATAATATCATTGATAACGATAAAAGTAAGATTGATACTAATATTATAAAAATGTTAAAATGTAGTATTCTAGAATCTTCTGAAATTAATACAGAAGCAGAAGCAATTGATTATATATCTAATTATATCAATAATAACAATAATTATATTGTTCAGTCACATGATAAAAAAATTAAATATGTTCGTGAAACAATTATTAATGATTATTTAATTCATCTAAACTCAATACAAGATAAAATATTTTATACTGGTTATATGGTTAATAAACTAATTAAATGTCGTCTTGGTATTCTATCAAATGATGATAGAGATAGTTTTACAAATAAAAGAGTTGATACTTGTGGTGCTTTGCTAGGAAATCTATTTAATATGTGTCTTAATAAAACAAGTAAAGATATTAAAAATTATATTAATAAAGAAGTAAATAATGGATTGTGGAATATCAATAAAAATTATGATGATATCATTAATGAAATTAATATTAATAAGATTGTAAAATCTTCATATATAGAAAATATCATTAAAGGTGCTATGGCAACTGGTAATTGGGGTATTAAAATGAATACAAGTAAACAAGGTGTATCTCAAGTATTAAATCGTTTGACTTATATGAGTACTATATCTCATCTAAGAAGAATTCAAACTCCAAGTGATAATACTGGTAAATTAATTCCTCCTAGAAAATTACATTCAACACAATGGGGATATATTTGTCCTACAGAAACACCTGAAGGTCAAGCAGTAGGAGTTGTTAAAAATCTTTCTATGACTTGTGAAATAACTCTTAAAACTAATTCAGAACCTATTCGTAGACTTATTAATAATGAAATTATTAAGATAAAAGATATTAATATTTTCGAATTCAATAAGAATGATTATATTAAAGTATTTGTTAATGGAGATATACTAGGTTTTACAAATAATCCTGAAAAGATTCTCGAAGATATTAAATTTAATCGATCAAATGGTATAATTCATATTCATACATCCGTCTCATGGGATATTCAAAACAATATTATTCAAATATGGTGTGATGAAGGTAGATTAATTCGTCCTCTATTAAAAGTTAGAGATAGAAAACTTATTTATAATAAAGATATTATTACTAATCTAAAATCTGGTAAATATGAATATATTGATCTAATATCTTCAATTCAAACAGATGCATGTTTAGAATATATTGATCCTTATGAAACTACAAATATTCTTATTGCGACTTATCTTAATGATATTAATAAAAGAAAAGAAAATTATACTCATTGTGAAATTCATCCTTCTTTAATCCTTGGTGCTCTAGCATCTTGTATTCCATTTCCTCATCATAATCAATCCCCAAGAAACACCTATCAATCTGCAATGGGTAAACAAGCAGTTGGTATTCCTACAAGCAATTTTAATAAAAGATATGATACATTCTCACATATTCTATCTTCACCACAAAGACCTCTTGTTGAAACAAAAATGATGAAATATCTAAATGTAAACAGTCTTCCTAATGGAATTAATGTAATTGTTGCTATAGCATGCTATGGTGGATATAATCAAGAAGATTCTGTTCTTTTAAATCGTGGATCTATAGAAAGGGGATTATTTTCTTCAACCTTTTATAGAACTTATAAAGAAGAAGAAAAGAAAAATCAACTATCAGGCGAAGAAGAAAAATTTATGAAACCAGATAAATCAAAATTACTATTTCCTAAACCTTGTAATTACGATAAACTTGAAGAAAATGGATTTATTAAGAAAAATACACCTGTTGGTGATAATGATATTCTTATTGGTAAAATTATCCCAATTAAAAATAATACAGATTATAATTATAAAGATAATAGTGTTTGTATTAGAAGAAATGAATCAGGTAATATTGATTCTAACTTTGTATCTAATAATGGTGATGGATATAAAATATGTAAAACAAGAATTAGATCTTTTAGATTTCCCGAAATAGGTGATAAATTCTCTTCTAGACATGGACAAAAAGGAACATGTGGAATGATAATTAATCCTGAAGATATGCCTTTCACTAAAAATGGTATTGTTCCTGATATTATTATTAATCCTCATGCAGTTCCTAGCAGAATGACTATTGCACAACTTATAGAATGTATTCTTGGTAAAGCAGGACTTGAAACTGGTAATATCGGTAATGGGACAGCATTTGATTCTATATCAATTAATAAGATATCTGAAATTCTAAGTAAATATGGTCATAGCAAAACTGGTGATGAAATTTTGTATAATGGTGTTACTGGAGAACAAATTAAAACAACAATATTTATGGGTCCTACCTTTTATCAAAGACTTAAGCATATGTCTGGTGATAAAATTCATTCTAGAAGTACTGGTCCAGTAGTCTCTATGACTAGACAACCTGCTGAAGGAAGAGCATCACATGGAGGTTTAAGGTTTGGAGAAATGGAAAGGGATTGTATGATTGCTCATGGAACATCAAGTTTCTTACAAGAAAGATTGATGACTGTATCTGATAATTATAATATCTTTATCTGTAATCATTGTGGACTAGTATCAGTTTTCAATAATGAGAAAAATATTTATGAATGTAAAAAATGTAACAATTTTAAAGATTTTAAAAGAATTAATATACCATATTCTTGTAAATTGTTATTTCAAGAATTAGAATCTATGAGTATTGCTCCAAGACTTTTAACAAATTAATTAATTTGTTTAAATATTTAAAGAATTTTATAGTAAATTAAATAAATGCCAAATAATTTAAATATTTCTGATTCTAAATATATTTTTAATATAAAAACTGTTCAAAGTGGTGCTATAAGAATCCTTGTTGAAGCTCTTAAAGAAATTCTTACTGATGGGAATATTACGATTGAACCAAGTGGAATTAAACTAATTGCTATGGATTCTACTCATTCAGTATTAATTCATTTAAAATTAGAAGCAGAAAATTTTGAGTATTATCATTGTTGTAATAAAATTATTATAGGACTTAATATGTTAAATTTATTTAAACTTATTAAGACTATGACAAATTCAGAAACATTATCTCTTTTTGTTGAAAGAGAAAATGAAAACCAATTAGGTATTATTATTCATAACTCAGAAAAGAATTCTCAAACAACCTATAAATTAAATTTATTAGATATTCAAGAAGATCCTTTTGAAGTTCCTCCTGCAGAATTTGATACTGAATTAACATTACCCTCTTGTGATTTCCAAAAAATTATTAGAGATATGATTAATATTGGAGAAAATGTAGAAATTACAAGTATTGGTAATCAATTAAAATTAATCTGTAATGGTGACTTTGCTCAACAAGAAACTGTACTAGGTGAAACTAATAATGGATTAAAATTTACTAGTAATCAATCCGTAGAATATCCTATTCAGGGAATTTTTTCATTGAAATATTTATTATTATTTACTAAATGTACGAATTTATGTAATCAAATTCATTTATATATTAAGAATGATTATCCATTAATTATTCAATATGCGGTTGCTTCACTAGGAAATATTAAATTATGTTTAGCGCCAAATACCAATTAATTTTATAATATTTATATAATAATGGAAGTTTATTTATTTTTCTTATTTTTATTTATCATATATAATATTTTTTATTATTTCAATACCGATTCAAATAATAATCAAGAAAATAATTTAATTAAAGAAAAAGAAAATTTAATTGAAGAAAAAGTTATTGATAAAGCAAAGTAATTAAAGATACAAAATTACATAATATAAAATAATGCAAAAATATTATACTGAATATGGTAAAAAAATATATAATCCAGAAGCATATGCTAAAACAGGTGCTCCTATGTATAAATATAATTCAAATATAAATATAAATGAATCTACACAAATATATAAATTAAATCTTGAAAGTGGAAAGAAATATATAGGTAAAACTATAAATATTGAAAGACGTATGGATGAACATTTTTCTGGTAATGGTTCAAAAGTTACTAAAAAATTTAAACCAATTGAAGGTAAAGTTGTTGATGAATGTCCTGGATATTTTTCAGATAAATTAGAACAAAAATATACAGAAAAATATATTAAGAAAAATGGATATAATAATGTTCGGGGTGGTAAATATACTAATTCTAAAACATTAAAAAGTAATTCGCCTAAAAAACATTATTCAGAAGATGATTATTTAGAAGATGATTATTCAGAAGATGATTATTCTGATGACGATTATTAAAGCAAAGTAATTTAATATTCAAGTTCGTGTTTTTTATATAAAGAATTTTCTAATTTAAAATAAGGATCTATATTTTTTATTAATGATTTATTATTAATATTATCATTCTTTAACCAAATTTTAATAATATTAAATTCTTTTTTAGGTGCAATTGATATACCATTAATTTCTTCATAAAGGTTTTCTTCACTAGTAATATTTTCAGATATTAAATATAAAAATAATTTATTCCAGGCATCTAAAATATCTGAAGAAGATACTTTAAAAGATATACAACCTCCTAATCTATTTTCAGGATCTTCCCATGTAGGAAATATACAATCTCTCATTATAAAAAACATTCCATTTTGAAGATGTTGTCTTTCAAAATTATTTTTTAAAAAATGATAATCTAAAAGATTATTTATATTTATAATTCTTTTATAACTATCTTTCTTCCAAGAATTATCTGTAATAGAATGATACCATAAACACCATTTTGTTTCTATTTTAAATTTATTCATTATATCTAATATTTATTTATTTTTTTTTAAATATTTACAAAATTAAAATATTAATATTATATAATGAACAATTTAAGTGTTTTAGTAATTATAGGTTATATTGTTGTTTTGTTTTATTTTGTTAAAGATACAGAATATTTAAAAATGTTAGGATTAACTCTTGTAACTGCAATAGTTATCTGCCAACTTAAGAATAGAGTTGAAGGATTAGAAAATTCCAATAATTCCAATAGTAATTCTGATAATTTTGGTAATGTCAGTGCTGAACCTATTGAATCACCTTCTGATTCAGTAAAACCTCCGCAGATTGTTAAAGTTGAACCAAGTGTTTCACCTATAGATTCTAAATTAAGAATTGGTCCTTATGATGGTTTATGTGTAAGAACATTAAATCAAAAATTCAGAGATTTTAATAATGAATTAATATCTAATAAAAATTTAATGAATTTCCAAGGTGTTCAAGGTCCCGTTCAAAATGTTGTTTCTGATGATTCTGATTTAGTAGGACCTAATGTTGACGGTGATCCTAATTCTCCTCAAAGACTATTTATGTTTGCGAATAATAAAGCATCATTAAATTGCTGCCCATCAACCTATTCTACTGATAGAGGTTGTGTCTGTTCCACCGAAAAACAAGATAATTATATTCGTAGAAGAGGATTTAATAATTCCGCACAGAATGTTGCTTAACGTTGTAATAATCTCTGATGAATTTTATCATATGTAGAGAATGCTTGATTCTCAAATTGTTGTAATCTTTGTATTCTTTGTTCTTCTTCTTTTTTCTCTCTTAATTGTTGTAATAAAATTTTCTTTTGATCTTGTTCTGACATTTGATAAGAGATATTTGATCTAGAAGATTCCATTGTATTAATATCTCTTGGTCTTCCTTTATCTTGAAATGTATTTACATCTATCAAACAAGAATTTGTAAAAGCATCTTTATAATCTCTAAAACCTAATCCCATACCAGTATCACCACTAAAATCATTAACTTTATTTTGTCCTAATACACTTAAAGAATCTTTACCTCTAAATGAAATATCAACATTTGGATTATCATATTTAACTAATTGAGAACCTTGTTTCTTTTGTTGATCTTTTTTATATTTCTCGAATTCATGATTAAATAAATTACGATTAAATTTACCATCAAATAATTTTTGTTGTTTTTTATCTTCTATAGCATTTGAACTCATCCAGTTACCATATCCATCATCAAAGGGAGTGTTAATTTTATTTTCTTCATAAACTTTATTAAATAAATTAACATCAAAATTTTCTGTCATATTAACATTAACTCTAGTATCTTGTTTCTGAGATTGCATATAATTTTTACTATGATTTCTTAAATCATTGTGTTCATGATTATTCTTTAAGTCTTGAAGTTTCTTTAAGAGTAAAGTATAAGCAATACTAACTTTTTGAAATTCTTCTGCTGATCCACCTCTATCCGGATGAGTTTTCATTGCTTTTCTAAGATATGCTTTCTTTAAAGAAACTTCATCAAATTTTTTATCAATACCTAATATTTGATAAGGATTTAATTTAGGTTTTTGATTTTCTATAAGGTTTGTATTAATTGTATTAAATTGACTCTGTAATCTTGGATAAGGGGTTGTTTGATTAATAATCTGTGGATTATGTTGTTGTTGACTAGGAACTTCATTAAAAAACATATTAGATGTTTGTCTGCTACTAATATTTTGCTTAATATTCATAGATGATAATTGATTAATTTGTTCTTGTTGGGCAATAATCATTCTTTTATATTCATTAAGTTGAGAGTCATAAAAATTATATTGTTGATTTACATCTTGATTATTAGTAGATCCAGTATTACCCATTATTTATTAATAAATATAATAAATATTTAAATATAACATATAATATATGGCATGTGTACCTTGTGCAGCAGCAGCAGTGGTAGGAGCACCAGTAGCAATACCCGCTGCATTAGCAGGATATCTAGGATATAAAGTTTTATCAAATAAAAAAAGGAAAAAAAAAAAATGTTATAATAAAAAGAAAAAGAAAAATTTTAGTAAATCTTTTAAAAGGTGTTTAAAGAAATGTTCAAAAAAATATAAAAAGAAAAATAAATCTTGTAAAAAGAAAAAATTTACTTGTAAAGTTAAGTGTGAAAATAATCAAGAAAAGAAAAATAATAAAAATAAATAAGTTTATTTTTTAATAATTAATTTTATACTATAATAATATGCTACCCATTATTTATATAAGTAAAAGATGTACTCATTGTAGAAAATTACTTATGATATTACAAGAAAGACCACAACTTAAAGGTCATTATAAAATAGTCTCTATTGATGATTCGCCTTTTCCTCAAACAGTAAAATCTGTTCCTTGTATGATTGTTGATGATCAAGTTGTTGGAGCAACAGATTTATTTAATTATATTATTAGTAGTAGTGATGGGCAACCTCAGCAACAGGAACAGCAAAGGCAAACTCAGCAACACCCACAACAGCAAAGACACCCACAGCAACAGCAAAGACAACCACAGCAACAACAACAACATCAAGATCCTCAATCATGCTCAGTTGATGAATTAGATGGGTTATGTCCATCAGGTAATTGTTTAGATTTTGCCCCTATAGATGATAATATGAGTATAGGTAATGATTCGTTTTCATATCTTGATGAACCCGAACAACCCCAATTAAAGCATTCTAGTAAATCTGAGCAAGGTTCTGAAAAAAGACAAGTATTTGATACTGATTATGAAAGATTAATGGCAGAAAGAGGTGAAATGATGGCAAAACCTTCCTTCGCGTAAAATATTTTAAGATATTTTTATAATATATATAAATGGATATTAATTCAAAAACCCTTCACATATTTAAATCTTTTATCGATGATTTAATTATTGTATTCCCTGAATATAAAGAACCTTTAATTTTAAATTATTCAGATGTTTTAAGTTTAGAAACTTTACAAATTAATGAATGCTCTGAAATTAAAGATTTTTTAAATAAAATTGATTCTATTTCTACTGAAATTACCGATAGAAATGATTGTATTTTTGAATCTGAATTATTTTTATTAAAAGATATTTGTTTTAAGAAAATATGGTCAAGTAAACTTTCACAAAAAACAAGAGATAGTATTTGGAAATATTTACAATCATTTTGTTTAATAAACATTAATATTAATACTCTTGAAAAACTTAATGAAGATACCATTAGTGAAAAGAAAAGAATTAGTAAAAAAAGTAAACAAGATTTAGAAAATTATCAAAAAATAAATGAGGATTTTAAGAATAATGTTGATGACAAAAATATGGACGGATTTAATGATATTTTAGAAAATACAAGTATTGGTAAAATTGCTAAAGAAATTACTGAAGAATTAAATATAGGTGGAGATTCAGGTGAAGAAAGTATACAAGAAGTATTTAATCCTGAAAATATGATGAAAATATTTTCTTCTATCACCACAAAAATGACAGGTGAAAATGGAATGGATAAAGATAATCTTCAATCAGAAGCAATGAATATTTGTTCTACTATGAAAGATAATCCTTTATTTTCTCAGTTAATGGGAATGCAATCTGCGATGTTTGGACAGATGTCAGGTCAAGCAAATCCTGACTCTGTTGCTACTCCTGAACCTAATGTAAAGAATATCAACGTAAATGATAGAAATGCTGTAGCAAGACAAAATGCGAAAAAAAAATTAGACAAAAAGAATAAACAAATAAATGTAAAGAAAAATGATTAAATTTTTTTTATAAAATAATATATTATATTTAATAATGATACCTTTTTGGTTTGATAATTTTTCAATCTTATATGATAAAAAATTCTTACTTGATATTATTCCTAAAAAAGAATATGATTTAAATAGAAAATTAAATTCCCTTTTAAGATTTACAATTTATTATAGTTTAATTGTTTATTTATTGGATACTAAAAAAACATATGTTTTAACTTTTATTTTGGGAATGGGAATATTCACATATTTAATTCAGATAAAATATAAAGAATCATTTATGAATAAAGTAAATAATAGTATAATGAATGGTTCAGAAGATATGAATATAAATGATTTAAGTTCTGAATGTAGAATTCCTACAAAAGATAATCCTTTTATGAATCCACTTTTGTCAGATTTTGGGACTGATAAATCAAAACAAGCATGTTATTCATATAATAATAAAGGAGTACAAAGAGTTATAGAAAATAATTTTGAAGAAGATTTATATAAAGATATAAATGATATTTTTGGTAAAGAAAATTCTCAAAGACAATTTTTTTCTGTTCCAGGAAATTCTGTTCCAAATGATCGTGATACTTTTATGAAATGGTGTTATCAAACACCTCCGACATGTAAAGAAGGTAATGGATTACAATGTGCTGCGAATCAACTTGGTGAGCATAGAGGTTTGGGGTCAGGTCCAAGTAGTTAATATTTTTAATTTTAATCCTAAAAAATAAAATATAATTTATAATATAAATGACGGAAGTGTTAAATAATTTATTTGGTTCAGAAACAAAAACAGGATCTACTGGATATCATGGAGGTATTGTTAGTGATGTTCCTGAAATGCAGTTACAGAAGTGTTCTGATTTTAAAGTAGATTTTGATCCTAATTTATATAAACAAGCAGGAATAAAACATGATCCAGCAACAGCAAGATTAGATGTTCATCAATCTATCGGTGTTGGAGCATATCATTTAGATAATATGTATGGTTGTGAATGTGGATTAAAAAATGCTCGTGAAATTCAGATCTCTCAACCGGCAATAAATTTTGATGGAGGTAAAGGTTGGATGGGTGAAAAGGGATGTTTAATTGAAAATGATAGTAATTTAAGATTTCAAGATTTAACTAATTTAAGATTTATTAATCAACTTCCAAATTTACAAAATGCTGGATTTTATGGTAAAGGTGATTTTCATGTAGATGATGAAACAATTCTTCAAGGTTCAAATATCACAAGAGTAGATCGTCCGTGTAATATATTATCAGGAGTTACTATTGAAAATCTTCAACCGGCATTGTTCCCTATGAATAATAGATTGAAATCAGAAGTACAAGATCCTAAACATATTATTCCTGAAGATTCTATGAATTCATGGGTAAGAGGTGGTTTACCCAGTAGACAAATAGCAAGAAATGTAGATTATATTAATAGATGTGAAGATTTAAGAAATAATGGAATAAAACGATAAATTTATTTTATTTAATATAATATAAATGGAAGGTATTTTTGATAAAAATAAAGATCAATTACTTTTTGATTCAGAAATGAGAGCAGTTGGACCTGGATTATACAGATTAAATGAAGCACAAAAAAAAAATACTATTGCTTTACCTTGGGATAATTTAACTTCCAATATTGATTTAAGTAGAACATATTTAGAAAATAATAATCGTGTTGATGCTGATTCTGAATTAAAAAATCTTTCAAGAAAATTATCAAATAATCCTGGTGAAAAATATAGACCTGATGAAAATAAACCATTAGAACCTGATATGAATCTTTTTAATAATATTAATAAAATGTTTTTTCATTCTGAAAATATGAGATTAAATGAACCAGCATTTGAGTTAAAAGGTATGGCAAAAAATAGATTTATAAGTTTAAAGAAAAATCCCCAAGATAATGTTATAGAACCATTTATAAGAGAAGGTGATAATACATACCTTGATTTAATTGATACATATGAACCTTGTCCTGTAAATTTGATTAATTAATTTTTTTATAATTAAAGATAATTTTATTTATTATTAATATGACAAAATTTTACTTCACAGATACAATTTATTTAGAAGCAGATAAATTGTATTATGAAAAAAACAAATTAACTAAGTCAGTTAAAAATCATAATTGGCATAATATTTTAAATGATTATGGTTGGGAGAAATTAAATATCCGTTGGATAAAAAAATTAAATTGTTTTCTTGATAAAATCCCTAAGAATTCATTATTTGGGATTTTAGATTGTGGAGGTGATGGGGATTGTTTATTTCATTGTATATCTTATTCTTTAAAATCTCAAGATTACATGAATATTAATTTTGAATATGAAGTTTCCGATTTAAGACAATTAATTTGTGATTCTATTGATATAGAAAAATTTAATGAAATAATTAATATTTATAAAATTCTTAAAGATTCTGACGATTTTGATGAAGATTGGGATCCATATGATATTAATTTTGAAAAATTTAAAGAAATCATACTTGAAGGAGGAAATAGTTATTGGGGTGATAGTATTATTCTAAATATTCTTAAAGAAAAATTAAATATAAATATTATTATTTTAAACTCAAACTCAAATCAAAACCAATATAATTATTATCCACTTTTATATGATTATGATGAAAAATTAAATACAATTATATTATCTTATGAAGATGAAATACATTTTAAACTTGTTGGATATTTTCAAGAATTTAATATGAGATCATATTTTGATAATGATACTATTCCTATTGAAATATTAAAATTAATTAAATATTTAAGGTAAATCAAAAATTTAAATATATTTAGATAATATAATATGGAAGCAGCAATTTTAGTAGGTTTAATCGGTGCTGGATTAATGTTAAACAAAGATGATAAAACTCCCATACAGAATAATGTTAATAAAGAAATTAATTTCCCAAGTATGGATAATGCCTATGAATCTAATTATTATGATAAAACGCAAGGGATAGTTAAAGAATTAGCAGAAAAAAGATTTAATGAATCTAATCAACCTGGTAACACTGTTAATTTTCAAAAAACAAAAGTAAATCATGGATTAGAAATACCTATTAAAGATTTAATTGATACTACATCAGATACTAAAGAAGGTTTCCAAAATTATGCTAAATATACTTTTAGTAATTCGGCAGGGGGATTTATAAGTAATGAAGATTTTTTAACAAATGATCAAGGTATTAAAACAGCACCTTTTTTTAGTTCACAAGCACCTAATGTAAATTTTGATGATTCTAGACAATTAGAAAGGACACAAGGGAAAATTGAAGGGTCAAGATCTAAAACTGAAGTTGCAGGTAATGCCTTTTCTGATATTGTAAGAAATTCAGGTAATGTATTTGGTAATACATTTGATTCTCATCGTGCCGATCAAACAAGATATGATAATGGATCATTAAGAAATAATGAATTACCATTTACTCAAGAAAGAATTGCTCCCATAGATTCTATGAGTAATTTTAATAGAGAAATTGGACAAACAATTGCTAATAGAAAAAATATTGATAATTTAAGAACAGTTAATGATCCTAAATTAACTTATGAAGGTAGAGTTCTTACTGGTAAAGGATTTGATCACAGAGGTAAAGAAGGTGAAGTATATAAACATAGTCCAGAAACATATTATGAAAATAATGCAAATAAATGGTTTGTTACAAATGGTGCTTTCTTAGCTAAATCAGAAAGACCTGAACAAATTCTTCCTGATACTAATAGAAGGTATTTTAATAAAAGTGAATTTGGTCCTGCCGCACCTGCGGTTCAGGAAAACGGAGAATTAAGAGGTAATTATAAGAAATCTGATAGACAACAATTAGGTTCTGATACAATGAGAAATGTAGGTTCTGAAGTACCTATACTTAATAATGATATGGTTCAACAAGGATATAAAGCATTACCAAATGAAAGACAAGTCACTGAGTTAAGAACTTATGATAGTAATATTAAAACAGAAATTGGTTCACAAACTCTTGGTGTTCAAGATGATATAAGAAAAACTAAAAAACAAACTACTATTGATTCAGCAAATAATGGTTACATGGGTAATAATGTTGATGCTTTTACTAAAAGACAATATGATTCTGTAAGAGTTACTAAAAAACAAACAACTATTGATTCTGCAAATAATGGTTATTTAGGAAATAATATTGGTGCTATGACAACTAAACCTTATGAAGCACCTGAATGGACAACTAAAGATTCTACCCAATTCGATTACACAGGTAATGCTGGTGCTTACGTTAAAGGTGATATGGATAAGATTAATTATATGAATGCAGAAACTAATCCTACAAAAGAAATTATTTCTCAAGGTAGAGCACCGACACTTAATAATACTAAGATTTCAAATGGTATGGATACAATTAACATGGATATTAAAAAAATGGATGTTGATTATATGAATCATAGATTAAATGGTGTTGATAAAGTTTATGGAGTAATTCCTCAGGATAACACTTGTGAAATTACTTCAATGAAAGATAGATTAGAAGATACTTCAATTGCTAATAGAATAGATCCAACTTTATTGAATCCCTTTAAAGAAAATCCATACACACAACCATTAAGTTCATTTGCTTATTAAGAAAGTCTAAAAACTAAAAATAAAATATTATTAAAAAAATAATGGAAGAAAATAATACAAGTATCTTCACTCAAGCAAAAATTGAGTACACACAACAATTAATTGATGTATTAACTCCTAATATGTTTGATGGGATAAAATCTATTTATGATGAATCTAAAGTTGTTTTTTCCACTCAAACAAATCATAGTATTTTAACATTATTCCGAACATTTTTAGAAAAGGTTCCTGAATGGAATAATGAATTAGTTGAAGTTGAGACTGAAAGAATTATTAATCAATCTCATTGTGATTGGTTAGATGATTTAGTTACTGCAGTATTCATAAGTCATACAAAAATATTAACAAGTATTGGTCCTAATATGAAAAATACAAGAGTAAATCTTACAATTCCTAAAACTATTAATTTTATTCATAAATGTTATATCAACTTAGCAAGAGAAATTTGGAAAAATCCATATTTATATGATGAAAATGTATCTGGATCTGAATATCAAAAGAATATGAGAACAATAGAATTAATAATTAAAGAAAATATAGAAAATACTATTAGAAAATTACTGCCTGTTAAAGAAATTCTTAAAGATCATTTAGATAATTTTGATAATAATGAAGTTGAAAATCAAAGAAGATTAGAGAATCAATCAATACAAGCAGCATTATTAAATGAAATAAGATCTTTAAAAACTAGTATAAATTCAGATAATTTATCACAAGATGATAATTCATCACAAGCAGATAATTCTGATAATGAAAGAGAAGTTGAAGAAGTAAATGAAGAAACTATTTCAAAAGAAACTTTACAAAAATTATTAGAATCTCAGGTAGTAAAGGATAAAGCAAAAGAATTAACTAATGAATATGAATCAAACGCAAAACCTGGATACGAATCACCAGATGAAGATACTGTTAACGCAGCATGTAATGAAATTCAAATTGTATCAGGAGTTCCTGATATAACAGTTGAATTCCCTGTTGAAGAAATAAAATATGATAATGCTGAAATAATAGATCCTAATAAAACAAATTCAGATTTAATGGATAGTTTTAAAAATAATCTTGATAAATTAAATGAAGTTAATGTAGAAAAACCAGTCTGTGATATTTTATCACCAAGAATATCTCCTATGGAAGAAGAAGTAAAACCTGATCCTAATATAAAACAAATTAATATAGAATCTGATCCTTTATTTAGTAAAGTCAGTAATACAGAACCTACAGAAATTATTAAAGATTCTCCTAAAGAAGTAAAAGAATCTCCTAAAGTAGATGAACTTAAAGTAGATGAACTTAAAGTAGATGAACTTAAAGTAGATGAACTTAAAGTAGATGAAGTTAAAGACCCTAATGTTAAAGGTGTTGTTATGGGTAAGAAAGATAATATTAAAATGAATAATATTAAAGAAATAACAATTGTTAAAAAAGATGATAGTCAATCTAATTTAGGATCTATTGGTGAAAATTCTGAAAATAAATCAGAATCTTTAAAACCATTTAATGAAGTAGAAAAAGAAAAAGAATTAAAAGAAATAATATCAGTTGAAGTGAATAATGATGATACAGAAACAGTAGATAATTTTGTTAATGATATAAGTAAATTAATGGAAAGAAAAGGATTAGAAGTAGAAAAAGATGTAAAGAAATATACATTATTCGATGATGCTTTAGAAATTGAATAATTTATTTAAATTTTAATATTTTTTTATAATTTTATTATAAATGTTTGATAACAATTTAATTTTTAGTTTAGTATTAAGTTTAATTAATACAGGAATTTTTATTGCTTTTACTCATAAAGAAAATTTTGAACAGAAAAAACAAGAATATATTATGTTATTTGGAATAACATTTGTATCATCATTCATGATAAAAATGTTAATAAATTCAGATATAATGAAAGGCGGTGCTCCTTCGTTAGGTTCAGAAGTTTTAACTAAATCTTCAAGACCGCCTTTTTAATAATAATTTTTTTTAGGAAAATATTTTTTCTTAGTTCTAAATTTATTAAATATTTCATTTTTAACTATTTCGCAAGGTCTGGCATTATTTGCATACTTAGCAATTTCAATATACATATTAAAATTATCTTCTAATTCATATAAATAATTATCATTTTTATCTTTTGTTAAGGATTTTATAAATTCTATAAAATCTTTATTTTCCTCTGAATCTTCAAGTTCTAATTCATCTAAAATAGTTATTGCTAATCTACATAAATCAAAATTAAAATTAGGAGTAATTACATCATTATTATCATTAATATATAATAAATGTCTATTAGGATAAGTATATTGTCCTTCTGCCTCACCATGTTTATTAAAGGTATCATTAAAGAAAACTTTATTATTAAATGTAAAAATACTTCTCCCAAAATCAATAATCTTAAATATATATCCAAATGTAGGAACCTTAAAATAAATATTATTTAATTTATAATATAAATAAATTTTATCTGTTTTAGTGTACATTACATTATTGATATGGAGATCATTATGTGTAAACATAAATTTCTTTTGTAATAAATGTAGGGCAAAAGAAACTTGAATTATACATGATAATAATAAATCTTTATCAACATTACCTCTTAAAAAATCTTCTAATGTTCCATCTAATTTTTCAATAAAGAAATATTGAACTGGTAAACCTTTAAGAATGCATACATAATCACTATTTGATGAACTTGATGAATTACTAGATCTACTAGATTTAGATTTATTTTCTTCTGGATTAGAATCAGAATCTGAATCTGAATCTGAATCTATATACATATCTATTGAGAATAATTTACCAAGATTTCTATGGAACCATTTTTCATTCTTAAATTCATCATATTCTTCGGTGATATCAAAATGATATTTATCTGAAATACCATTAACAGTACCATAAAATTTTGAAAAACTAGGATTAATATCATTCATTGTAATATAAGAACAAATATATCCAAAAAATGTATCAATATATGCTGAATTATTCATATTATTAATTTTCTCAAAAGTATTAAAATTATAATTACTTGGTAAAAGAGGATTTCTTTTAACTATTGTATTATAATTATCCATGATATAATGTAATGGATCTAGAATTGGCATACATTTACAGAATAATTCTTCTGTAAAATAAGTTTTTGTTTTATAATCGAAAATTTTCGCATTAATTATTGAATTTGAATTATAATATTTAAGATAATTTACTTCTAAAATTTCTTTTACATAATATCTTCTTTCTAAATCTATACATTTATGAGAATTTTTAGTATTATGATAATATAAATATAAAGATAATATTGGAAAATAAATTTGTGGATTATTTATATTTAATTTTTTTTTTACAGAATCATTAAATTTTTTATAATTATTCCATTTGTAAAATCCTATATGAAACTCCTCCATGATTACAATTATTAAATACAATTATAATAAACTTTAAACTTAAATATTAATATATATATATATATGAGTAGAATAAATATAAAGAGAAAAAATATAAGTATTTTTCTACAAGGTGGGTTAGGGAATCAATTATTTCAGATATTTACTACAATAAGTTATGCTCTAACCCATAATTATAATTATATTTTCGAATACTCCGATAAACTTAAAATAGGAGAGATAAGACCTACTTATTGGAATAATTTTCTTAAAAATATAAAAAAAAATACTACAAAAGATAAATTAGAATATATTGAATATTCAGAGAAATTTTTCAGTTATAATAAAATACCAAAATTTAAGGAAAATACAATGTTATCAGGTTTTTTCCAATCTGAAAAATATTTTAAGGATAATTATAATAAGATTATAAATATTCTTAAGATTAAAGAATTTAAAAAAAAAATTAAAAATAAATATCCTAAATATAATCTTTCTAATACAATATGTATTCATTTCAGATTAGGAGATTATATTAAATTACAAGATTATCATCCTATAATGAATTTAGATTACTATAAAGATTGTTTAAAATATATTGTAAAAGAGAATAAAGAATATAATATTCTTTACTTTTGTCAATCAAAGGATAATGATACAGTTTTAGATAATATTAATATACTAAAAAATTATTTTGATAATTGTAATTTTATAAAAGTTAATGATAAAATTAGTGATTGGGAACAAATGTTAATTATGAGTAATTGTAATCATAATATCATAGCAAATTCTTCATTTAGTTGGTGGGGTGCTTATTTTAATGATAATAAAAATAAAATAGTTTGTTATCCAAGTATATGGTTTGGTAAAAAATTAAAAAATAATACTAAACATTTATTTCCTATAGAATGGAAAAAAATAAAAAATAGTATAAAAACTAGAAAAAGATTAACTAGAAAAAGATTAAAAACTAGAAAAAGATTTTAATTCATTCCTAATTGTGATGCCATTTCTTTACCCATAGTATTCATAAAATAAATTGCTTCTTTAATAGATTTCTCATTTAAGTAAACATTTTTATCTTTATGTGATTGTTTATAAACAATTAATAAATTTAAAATATGTTCAAATTGTTCATCGCTAAGATTTTCAAGATTAATATTCATTTTTTTTAATTTATATTATGTTTATTATATTTAAATATTTTAAATTATATATTATATGGCAGAAATACAATTAAAGAAATTTGATATTTCACAAATTAAAGATGATAAAGTTGTTGTTCTTATAGGTAAAAGAGATACGGGAAAATCATATTTGTGTAAAGATATCTTATATTATCATAGTGATATCCCTGTAGGACAGGTTATTTCAGGAACTGAAGCAGCAAATCAGTTTTATGGATCATTAGTGCCTAAATTATTTATTCATGAAGAGTTTAATTCTGAAATTGTTAATAATATGCTTAAAAGACAAAAAATGATGGTTGAAAAGAAAAATAATGGAGAAAATGTTGATCCTAGAGCATTCCTTATTTTGGATGATTGTTTATATGATAATAAATGGACAAAAGATACATGTATGAGATCTGTCTTTATGAATGGAAGACATTGGAAATTATTATTTTTATTAACTATGCAATATGCCTTAGGTGTCCCACCTAATTTAAGAACAAATATAGATTTTATATTTATTCTTAGAGAGAATTATGTTAGTAATAGAAAAAGATTATATGAACATTATGCCGGTATGTTTCCTACATTTGAGATGTTTTGTCAAGTAATGGATCAATGTACTGAAAATTATGAATGTTTAGTGATAAATAATAATGCTAAATCAAATAAATTATCAGATCAAGTATTTTGGTATAAGGCAGATCCTCATCCACCCTTTAAGATTGGAGGCGATCAATTTTGGAAATATTCTAAAGAAAATTATTCAGATGAAAAGATGGAAGGCGGAGGAGGAAATAATTATCAAAAAAAAAATAAAGAAAGATTTGCTGTAACTAAACTTTATTAAACAGCAGAATTTTTAAGAATATTTAATAATCCATCATAACTTCTTTCATTAACAGGTTGAGGTGATCCTACTTGACCATTTTCAACTTTTTCCATTACATAACTAGGATATCCTTTTACACCGTATTTTTTAGAAACTGATTTATCTTGATCAGCATCATGTTTCTTAATATTAAGTTTATATCCATTCATCATTTGTCCATCATATTCTCCCATAAGTTTTTCAAAATCGGGTAATGCGCGTTTTGAATGACCACACCATGTAGTGTAAATTAAGTGTAAGTTAATTTCTTTATTATTATTATTAGTTGATCCTGAATTAGAAGGTATAGCAATTGAATTAGAATTAATTAATTGATTAGCATTTTGTAGATTACGATTATTATTACTATTAACTGATGCATTACCCATATTATCATTCATATTAGAATTAATTAATTGATTAGCATTTTGTAGATTACGATTATTATTACTATTAACTGATGCATTACCCATATTATCATTCATATTAGAAGGCAAAATATTATTATTACCCATATTCATATTATTTCTTGGTAATTTATTAGCAGCATCTTGAGCGGATCTTACATGTTTTCCCATTTGTCCTTGTAATAATCCACCTTTAGCATTTGAGTTAAAACCTGGTAATTGACTTTCCATTTGTTCAACAGAAGCATATCCTGATGTAATTTCTTTATGTAACATGTCTAATTCAGATGCTTTACCTTGTGATTTTAAAAGGGCGTATTCTTGTTGTGCACTAGGTGCAACTTTATCACCATACGGAGAATTAGCATCAGCGTAACTTTTCAAGAGACTACTTGGTGCATAGTTAATAAATTTATTGTTTGTTGGTCTAGGTTGTTGAACTTTTACATTACCATGATTGTTTTGATTAGGTTGAACTTTTACATTGCCATGGTTGTTTTGATTAGGATGATCTCTTATATTAACATTATTATTTTCTGTTAAATTTACATTCACCATTGACTCAACTAAACCTCTTTCACTATTAGCACATTGAGCAATTACTAAAAGTAATCCTAAAATAATTATTAATCCATAAATGTCATCCATTTATATTATATTTATATTTTTTTTTTGTTAATCTTAAATAAATAAAAAATATTATAAATAATAAATTAATTATAGAATATATAAATCCTCAAGTTTCCAATATTCAAAAGTATTATTAATTGGTCTTTTTAAAATAAAAGGTATTTTCTTCTGCCTTAATTCTTCATAAGCAATTGAATAAATGTCAGGAAAATTTTGAGGATTAGATATTAGTGGTTTTGCATTATTTGCTAATTGTTGGACTCTTTCTGAAATAATTTTTGTTTTTTCATATTTATTTAGATATTTTGAAGTCTTATAAGTTTTTTTCATTTCTGAATAATTTTTCATGAATATATTTATATCTTCTGTATTTTCTAGAATACTTTGTTCTACATTATAATCATCAATAAAATCCTCATTTTCTTCATCAGAACTCATATTATATTATATATAATAAGTTTTTAAATTTATTTCAAATTTATTAATTATTTTTCCACTTTTGCCCACAATAACGACACATATATAAATACTTCATTTCTGTTTCATTATATTTAATATATGTAATATTAGAAGTTAATTCTGAATCTGTAATGCTTTTACATGTTTCATTAGGACATTTAATATTTTTATTTCCTTCAATAACTGGTAAAGTATTATCATGACTTAAATATTTATTATTATTAATAGTTTCACTAAAATCAAACTTAAAAGTATTTGTATAAATACTTTTATTATTGGTATAATCTTCTTTTGTTCCACAACTTTTACACCCTAAATAAAGTTTTTTTTGTTCTTCATCGGAATAAATGAACATAATATTATCGCAACCTTTACAGAAATTAATATCCATTGTATATATTATTTAATATTTATTTATAAATAATATTCAAATTTATAATTTTTGAGAATATTCTTTAAAAACCTCTGATAATCTTTTATAATCTACTGGATAATCAAAACGATATATATTTGAGAATACTTTTTCTTTTATATTAATATTCTTTTGAATCTTATCAAAAAGATAATCTTTATTTTTTTCATAATTTTCTTTAATTTCTTCTGTAAATATTTCAAATCCTATAGGAATATCAAATGTATTTCTTAAAAATAATGTTTGAATACTTTCATGATTTATTATTTTATTATAATTATTAATTAAAATAGGATCTTCTATCTTAGGTTCATGATATAAAGGATTTTTATCAAGTAAAGATTGCATTGTAATCAATATTGTTGACGTATCCATAATTGATGTCCATTTAGGTCCATCCCATGTACCTAATATAGACAAACATACTTTTCCATGACCTGTATGATGATGTCTTGTATAATAATTAGGATGAATTCTTACTTTATTTCTTGAAACATAACAAACATCTGGTGGAGAAAATGGATAATTCTTAGGATAAAATAACTTAAAAAATAAAATTCCTCCTTCATAAACCGAATCTTTAGGTCCTATTATCATTGCTTTTGCTTCTAAAAGATTTTCCTCATTAAATTCAACAAATATTCCCATTGAATTTAAATCATTTGTTTTAATACCTTTTAAATCTTTACTAACTATTCTTTTTATTACACTGGTTGACATTTACTTTAATAAATTTTATTTCTTTAATTATTTTTTACAAAAAAATAATTTATACTGTAATATATATAAATTTAATTAGTTTTATTTAATTTTGTATAGTATTATCATATTTAGATTATAATTTTATAAATTTGAAAAATTATATTAAAGAAAAAAATATTAATATGAATAATATGGAAGCGAATTTCAGGAAATTTTTAGAACAATTTAAAAAAGCAAAAAATGATAAAAGTAAAGTAACTCACATTATACCTGATTATGGATCATATAATATTGATCAAACTAATATTGATAAATTTTATGACTATTGTGTAGATGAATTTTTCGTAAAAAATAAGACATATATGTGCGCTGAAAAACTCGCAGATACTTGTCCATTTATTATTGATTTGGATTTTAAATATAAATCTTCTTATAGATCAAGACAATATACAAGAGAAACAATTGATGATTTATGTCAATTGTTTCTTAAAACACTTGATAAAATTTTCGACTTAGATATAAATAAAAAAGAAATTTGGATTTTTGAAAAAGATAATATTAGATCATGTGATAAAAAAGAATATAAATCAAAAGATGGTATACATTTAGTATTTCCTAAAATTATCTCTGATAAAAAACTTTATAGTTACTTTATTGATCTGATTCATGAAGAAAAAGAATTATTTGATGAAATTATTACCAATACATGTTCTCATATCCCAGACAATAGTATGAGCGATATTATCGATAAATCAATTTATTCTGGTAATTGGTTGATATATGGTTCAAGGAAAAAAGATGATACTAATAGATATAATTTAACTAGGATCACAAAACTTAATCATAGTAATACATTTGTTGATACTGATATTAAACCTTTCTTAGATATGCCTAAATCTATTATTATTAACAATAGTGTTTATTCAGCAAAAGTAAATGTTGATTATTCTGATTCGGCAAAAGAATACTTAAACACAAAAAATTTGAATAATAATATAATTATGGATCTAGATATGGAAGAAGAAAACATTAATACCTTTGTTAACACCATAAAGGAAAAAGAAATAGAATTAATTAAAACACTTGTTGATAAATTAGATTCATCGCGTGCTGAACCTTATGATAGTTGGAGAGATGTTGGGTTGCTTTTACATGGTATTTCGAAACAAACTTATATGTTAGATATTTGGAAAAGTTTTAGTAAAAAATCCCCTGATTACAAAGAATCTGCATGTGATGAAAAATGGAAAGTGTGGAGAACAAATTTAAGAAAAGATAATGTTCTTACAATTAAAACACTTCATTGGTGGGTTAAACAAGATATACCTATTCAAGAATATCGTGATCTGATTAAAGATTCTCTTAAAATTAAAATTGATGAATCTCTTAAAGGTGATAAAACTACTGGAACACATTATGATGTCGCTAATGTCATTGCTGATTATTATAAAAATGAGTTTATTTGCTCTGGTCTTAAAGAAAATTTCTGGTATTACTTTAATGAATCAAAAGGTGGTAAATGGGAACCAACTGAAATTGGTCATGAACTTCGTAAGAAATTATCTCTTGATATTGTAAATATTTATAGTTATTATCTTATTAAATATCAATCTCAAGTACCACTTTATGAAGAAGGAACAGGTAATAGAATTGATTTAGATAGAAAAGTTTCTAATTGCGGTAAAATTATCTCTAAATTGAAAGATTCTACTTATAAAGATAAAATTATTAGAGAATGTAGAGAACTCTTTTATGACGAAGAATTTGATGAAAAAATTAATAGCAATTTTGATCTAATTGGATTTGATAATGGTATCTTTGATCTTAAAGCAATGGTATTTCGTAAAGGACAACCAGATGATTATGTTACTATTTCAACGAAATATTCTATTCCTATTAATAATCTCTCTAAACCAGTACCTTTTACAGATCTTTATAATTTTATGATAAATAAAACTAATTATAATACTTTTAATAATGATTTAGAGTCATTTATTCAAAAAGTTCTTCCTAATCGTATTGATAAAGAAACAAAAGAAAGGACTGATTCAAGAACACGTGATTATGTTCTTAGATTTCTATCAAGTTGTTTGTCTGGTCATGTTCGTGAAGAAAAATTTTACTTCTGGACTGGTTCTGGTGGTAATGGTAAAAGTAAATTGATAGAACTTCTTGATTTAGCACTTGGTGATTATAGTAAAAGTCTTGATGTTGCTTATCTTACTACAAAAAGAGGTAGTTCTTCATCCGCATCTCCAGAAATAGAAACTCTTAGATATGCAAGATTTGTAACATGTTCAGAACCAGAAGAACATGATAAAATTTATGTTGGTAAACTTAAACAAATCACTGGTGGTGATAAACTTACAAGTAGAGGATTATTCAAAGAAACAACTGAATTTAAACCACAATTTAAAATTGTTCTTATGTGTAATGAACTTCCTAAACTTCAGAATCAAGATGGTGGTACATGGAGAAGAATTGAAGTAGTAAATTTTATCTCTGAATTTAAAGATAATCCTAAACCTACAACAGATAATCCTAATATATTTAAAGCTGATATTGAGTTGTCAAGCAAATTGGAAGAATGGAAACTATTCTTTATGATTACACTTCTTTCTAAGTATCAAGATTATACTAAATATGGAACTAATCCACCTGATGAAGTTATTAGTAAAACTTCCCAATATAAACAAGATAGTGATATTATTACTAACTGGTTTCATAGTTCTATTGTAGAATGTGAACCTATTGATGGACTCGCGCCTACATCTATAGATACACTTTATGAAAATTTTAAAACATGGTGCACTGATGAAGGTATTGATAAAAAAGATCTTCCTACTAAGAAAAAAATTAAAGATTCCCTTATTAAGTATCAAGAAAAATCTTCTTATAAAGCAGAATGGGGTAAAGAAAAACGTAATGGTCTTAAACAATCTCCTAAATTTACTTTTAGAACCACTTAAAAAAATAATTATAATTATATTAAAATGTCATTAAATCCCGATAAAAATGGTAATATTTCTGGTTATGTTAAAAAAGAACACCATGATAAAGTTACTAGTAATCTTAATAAAAAAATTATTGAATTAAATAATACAATTGATGAAAAAATAGATTCATTTAAACAATTAGAAAATAATCATAATATTTTTTTACGTGAATACAAGAAAAAATGCGAAGAATATAATAAAGTTTTAATTAAACTTGAATCTAAAAATGTTAAAAAAGATGTTTATAATGAACTTAATATCTTAAAAAATAAACTAAAAAAATATTCTGAAAAATATGGTGATTTGTAATACTTAAAAATATAAAAATTATATTAAATAGATAATATGAGTAATATGAGTAATATGAGTAATACTTTGGTAAAAGTAGGAATGACTCCTAATATTAAATCTTTAAAAGAAATATCTAAAAAAAAATATGAAGAAGGTTTTACATATAATAAATATGTAGAATTTCTTGAAAATAGGATTAATGTAGAAACTAATTTTTCTTCTGAAAATCCTAATATTAACAAAGTGTATAGATATAAAGATCTTAATATTGATCAAGTCGAATATCTTAAACATAATTTTAAAAAACTAGAACAATATTTTAACAATAAAAGATCAAAGAAATATGAAGATATTAAATTTAGAGAAAAACAAAAAAAAAATTATAATAAAAAGAAAAATGAATTAATTGATGAATGGAAAAAAAATAAACTTTCGGAATTAAATGTTCTCTCTAAAACAAGATTTAAAGATGATAAATCTTATTCTAAATGGTCATATCATTATAATATGATTTATCAATACAATCGTGTTGTTCCGGGAGCATATTCTAAAGAATCTCTTAGGAATATTGTTCTAAATCTTTAAAGAATTCTTTTGTCTGTTTAAATCCTTCAATTAATAATTTTTCTTTTTCTTCATCATTTGTGTCAAATTTTAGAGGTATATTTAAATCTATAATAATTAAATTTTTATATTTTTTATAAATATTAAAATCATTAATCTGATATTGAACATTTATTAAATTATCTAAATATTGTAGAATATTAGGATTTTCTGGTATACTATCCCTTTTAAGTGAAGATAAAATTATTGCTAAATAATTTTTTGATTTATTATATTCTATTGGTAGTCCTCCTCCAGTTGCTCCATCTGAATAAAGACATCCTTTATAATAAACTGGTTTAAAAACAATCGGAATACCTGTTGTCATTTTTACAAGGGTTTTTATATCTAAATTAGGTTGATTTTTATAATTAAAATATTCAACACTATTATTAGTTATATTAGAAACCTTCACAGTAAATTTTATTTTATTTATTTTATAAAGTTCTCTTAATGTTATATTATCTCTTTTAAGAATATATTTACATAAAACTCCTACATATTTATCAACAATCATATTATCATAAAACCCAAATTCATTAAATAAATTTTCTAATTTATAATCTTCCTTGTCAACTATATTTATTTTAGTTTCTTTAATGATTTTATAAAACATTTCTATTTTTATATTAAATAGAAATGTTATCGCCATTAATGCACCTACCGAAGCTGAAATTATATGTTTTAATTCATTTCTTTTAATTTTTTCATTATCAAGTAAATATTTAAATGATCCTAAAAATGAAATACCTTTTATTGATCCACCAGATAAAATAAGTGTGTCATATCCCATAAATTTTTTTATAAATATTATATATATTATAAATGACTACTTTAAACATTAATGACTTATATTCTTCTATTAATGACAAAAATTTTAAAAGAATGAAAAAGTTTGATGATATTCTTTTACAAATTCATAGAAGAATTAAATATCATGCTGAATTAGAACAAACTTTTTGCTTATATTGTATTCCTGAATTTATTTTCGGAGTTCCTTTATACAACATTAATGATCTTAAAAAATATATTATGGATACTCTTAAAAAAAATGGTTTTAAATTAATGTATTTTCATCCAAATACAATCTTTATTTCATGGGATGTTGAGAATAAAATTCAAAACAAATCTGATCCTAAGAAAAAGAAAAAAGAAAATAATAATAATTATAGATTAATTGATGACTATAATCCACAAGGTAATTTCGTTTATAATGAAACAGCATTACTTAATATGAGAGATAAAACTAAAAATTTATTGAATTAATATGCTTTAGTACCACATTGAGTACCTTCAATTAATTCTTGTTTTTTAGATAAAAACATTCTGCTAGCCAATACACCAAAAATAAATGCTATTACACAAAATAATATTTCATTATTATCTTTAGGTAAAAATTGTTTTAAACTTCCAGCAACCATTTATATTAATATAAATATTTTTTTTAATAATTAATTATTTATTTATGAAATCTAGTAAGATTTCTTGCATTACTGAAATCTAGTAAGATTTCTTGCATTACTGAAATCTAGTAAGATTTCTTGCCCATTTTATAAATATAATCTGTAAAGATTAAAAAGAATATACCTGTTAAAGCAAATAATATTATATCATTAAAATTATCATTTATTGAATCAAATCCTTCAACTAATTTATTTTTTGAATATTTATTTTGTTGATATTCTTTAAATAATTGGTATTCACGATTAGATATTTGAATCATATCATTTCTTTCTTTATTTTCTTCAGGTGGTCTTTGAACTAATTGTGTAGGTTCTCTAAAATTTGATGTTATTTCTTCATAAGGAGAATATTTATTATCATAAGGGGATAAACTCTGAAGTCTTTGTTTTACTTTTGAAAAATCATTTTCTTCTTTTGAAAAATAACTTCCACCATTTGAAGAATCATTAACAGGTCTTAATTCATTATCATAAATTATATCTCTTTTATCTTTCTTTTTTTTCTTTTTTTTATCTAAACCAATAATTGTTGCATCATTAACAGAATATGCATCTTCTATTGGACAACCTAACATTTTAATATATTATAAATAAATATAATTTTTTTACATTTTATATATTATAAATGAATATTACAAATTCTGGATCAAGTGAAGGATTATTTGATAATAAATACATTATTGGTATTATTATGGTAGTAATAAATCTTGGTGCTAGATTTATAGTTAATGAATTAAATGAAGAACAAAAAAAATGGATTAATAGTAAATATTTAAGAAGAATCTTAATATTTCTTGTAGTTTTCATGGCAACAAGAGATATTGTTATTTCGATTATTTTAACAATAGTTGTTATTATGGTAATATTCGAATTCTTTAATGAAGACAGTGATTATTCACTTGTTCCTAAAGTAGAAAAAAACTCTGAATCTGATGATTTAGATAAAAATCAAAAAATAGATAAAATTATCGAAGAACTTAAAACAATTTAATTAAAGATTTAATGTAATACCACTATTACTATTTCTATCTGTATTACCACTCATAATTGAAATACTGTCTAAATCTGGTACAGCATCAGGTTGAAGATTCATTTGACTTATTAAATCATCTAATCCGGCAGGTCCATTCATATCAGGTCTTTGTTGAGGTTGTTGTTGTCTTGGGATATTAGGTTGCATTTGTGGTGGTTCACGAACATTATTTGCCATTGATCCTACTGCTGCCTGAGCAAATTGTTTCATTAAATCTGGATTTTGTTGCATAATATCACCCATTCCTGGCATTGACGATTTAAATAATGTTTGAGTTAAATGGAACATGAATGCTGAACCACCTATAGCCATCACTAATTTTAATTCGGGAGCCATTTCAGATTTTCCACCATATTTTTCAGCAAGTTCCTCAAAAATTTCGTCAAAATCATTAATACTATCATTAACAGATTCAGACCAACCATCTAATTTAATATCGAATGGATCGAACTTATTATTAAGGAACTCAGCACCCGTCACAGCAGCCATCAAAATTTTTCTCTGAAATTTAACAGAATTTTCATTTTCTCTTTGTTTCTTTAATTTATAATATTCACTTCTCATATCTTCAAGATTAGAATTCATATTATAATTCATAGTTGGTCTAATCCCTTGACCTTCTAATTTCCTAAATTTATACAACATATCAATTTTTTCAGTCTTAATTTCATTTGGTGTCATTGAATGAATAGATCTAAATTCCTCAGAATCATAAGGTTGATTCTCAATTATAGGATCCGATATTGGTGCTGTCGGTGTTTTATCATTAATCTCTATATTTATTTTTTTATCATCCGATTTATTATCTGAGAAAAAATTAAAATCTTCTTTATTACTTTTATCCGATTTTACTGATTCTTCTCCACCACTCGTATAACCATTAATTACATTATCAGTTATATCTTCTATTTTTTTAGAATTGTTTGCTAATAAATCTACTCCTAGTAAACCATCATTATAATTAATATTAATTACAGATTCACCTGTATTATTTGCTCCCATATTAATTTGTTTATCATCAGTGTTATCAATATTAATACTCATTATATTTATACAAAAAATATAATATTTCTTTATATACGCACTTAATTCTTAAATATTAAGATAATCATTAATATTTTGTGGCATTTCTTCAATTTTTGTATTATAATAGGATTGAATCTCATTTTGTTGTTCCATATCACGATCCGTTACAAAATTAATTGATACTCCCTTCCTTCCATATCTTCCTGATCTACCGATACGATGGATATAAGTTTCTTTTTCTCTTGGAAGATCATAATTAATAACAAGAGATAATTGTTGAATATCAATACCTCTTGAAAGTAAATCAGTAGATAGAAGAATACGAAGTTTACCAGATTTAAAATCATCCATAATATTTTTTCTTAAATCTCCTGATAATTCTCCATGAATACATTCTACTGGAAATCCTTTTTCTTTAAGACGATCATTAATTTCCATAAGTTTATTTTTGCTATTAATGTAAATAATACATTGTGATACATTAATAGTATCATAAATATCTATTAAAGTCTCAAATTTCCATTCATTAACTTTAACATTAATATAAAATTGAATAATTCCATCTAGTGTTAAATTTTCTTTTTGAACAAGAATTCTTTCAGGTTGATTCATAAATTTATCGGTTAAATCTAAAACTTCTGGAGGCATAGTTGCACTATAAATACATATTTGTGTATCTTTAGGGATATATTGAATTATATTATAAATATTTTCTTTAAAACCATAGGATAAAATTTCATCTGCTTCATCAAAAATCAAAAGTTTTAAATCTTTAGTATACAAAAATTGTTTTTGAATCATATCAAGAATTCTTCCTGGTGTTCCTACAATTACATGTGGTAATTTTCTTAAATCATCTTGACATTTTCTTACATTTGTTCCTCCTACAACAGAAAGAACATTAATTTTCATATATGATGATAAATCTTTAATAACATTCATATTTTGATTTGCAAGTTCATGTGTAGGGTTAATAACTAATGCTTGTGTTTTTTGAATACTAGGATCAATATTATTTAAAATACCTATAGAAAATGCTCCTGTTTTACCAGTTCCCGATTGTGCTTGTGCAATTAAATCTTTTTTAGAATTCATAAAAGGGATTGCTTTACCCTGAATAGGTGATGGATTCTCAAATCCATGTGAATAGATACCTCTTAAAAGATTATCATCGAGTCCCAGATCATCAAATGTTTTTACTTCTTTAACTTCGCTCATATTATACTTAAAATAATAAATTGTCTTTAATTATTTTCTTAAATATTAATTTTTTTATTTATAAAAGTTCCTCAAGTTGAGATGCTGTATTTCCATCAGGATCATTATATAAAAATAAATCTAATGGTGATAAACCTGAGGTATCATCTTCATTTGGATATTTATATGTTAAATCTATATCACTATCTGTATTTCTTATTGGTTTATCGAGATTAATTAATAATAATTTTAAATCATTTTGATTCTGTTCTGAACTTAAATTATCTGTATATTGTATATTTTCTTCAACACTTCTATTTAAATTAATTGTATTTATTAGTCTTTCCCATACAATACTTGCTATTTCTTCTTGTCCTCCACCACTACCAATCCAATTTTCTTTAAATTTATTTCTATTGTAATTACCAGAGTTAAATAAATTAAGTATTTCAGGTTTAAGTGTTAATAAATTATAGTTTGGTGTTTGACCATCGTCTAATGAATCTCGTAATTGTTGAATTGTTCTATTTCGCTCTTCATACCAACTATTAAATTCTTGAGTAGTCATATTTGTCATCTCATATTGATCTGAAAAATATATTTCATTACTTAGATTTTTAATTTCTTCTGGAATAGATGATGAACAACAATAATCAGTTGATACACAATTAGATGAATCACAAGACTTATTCTCTAATACATTTTTATTAAGTTTATTACATTTTTCAGTTAAATTAACAGGTCCATTTTTAAAATCACCACATTTAGAATTTTCATTAAACATATTTTCTGGATAACAACCTTCTAAGGTTATATTACCACCATATTGTTCACAAGGCATAGCAGTTGGATTACCAGCGTATTCTGTTGAACATGTAATTTTTGGATAAAAATCATCTTTTAATAAACCATTATCATCTATAATATCATAACCTGTTGTATTAGTAGGTATTGTACACATAGGATTTAAACATTCTGTATTATCTGAATTAGATTTGAATCCTGGTCCAGAATGTAAAGAATATTGGTGAGTACCATCTGCGCCGGGCTCGTCTACTGAATGACCCACTGGACGATCGCATTCTACACATTTTTCATGATTTTCATCAGGAACTGAATTTCCAAGACATGGTTCACATTCATTACCGGGGGAATTTGTTGAAATAAACCTCCCATTAGGACATCGTACACATTGTGACTTAGAAATATTAGGATGGTCTGGTAGTTCACAAGATGAACAATCGGACCTGCCATTAGGTGAAACGTGTGTATCATCGCAGGCATTACCATCAGTATCATAACCTGGTCCTGTACAACCGGTTTTTCCTGGAATCACGAATGACCCATCACCACATGGAATGCAATCGTCATTTCCGGATGAATAATTATTACCTTCACAGAGACTACCAGTAGCGTCAAAACCCGGACCTAAGCACCCGGTTTTATCTTCAATAGGTCTTGTACCATTAGGACATAGAGTGCAACCGCCATTTTCGGATGAATAATTATTACCTTCACAGGGACTACCAGTAGCGTCAAAACCCGGACCTAAGCACCCGGTTTTATCTTCAATAGGTCTTGTACCATTAGGACATAGAGTGCAATCGTCATTTCCGGATGAATAATTATTACCTTCACAGGGACTACCATCAGTATTATAACCAGGACCTAAACAAACGGTTTTATCTTGATTAGGTTGAGTTCCATCAGGACATTTATAACATTTATAATTCCTTGAATTATCTACATCATCTTCAGGAATTATATAATTCGGTCCACACATTTTTCTTAATTTTGATATTTTTAGTCCAATTCTGTGTATGCTGTCATTAATTCCCACTACTGATTCCGGTCCACCTGCGGTAGACGTGGACGGTATACATTCATTTAACTCATTAAATTTATCCATATTCCAATATTTACAGTGTGCTGGTGTCTGCCAATCTGGATTGGCATGCGGAGTGTCGGTTGTCCATCCGTTGAAATACGTATATTCTACTCCTACACAATCGGGACTTCCTGCACAATTCAGCCAACAAGAATCCGGATCATCGGTGTAGGTGCCGCGCGGTGCGGGAGGAGGAGCTTCCGGAGTAAGGGCATTTACCCACTCACCCCATCTAACACTTCCGGTCATGCCCGGGGCCTCATTAATGCTGCGATTTATAATATCTTGTGGTGTTTTTCGGTCCGCCTGCGTAAATCTTCCACTATGCAGGTCGGTGCCAGCGACAGCATCACCACGGGGGGGGAGGAAGGGACTGGAGGGAGGGGTTGGACAATAAAAATTATTAATAATCAACATATCCGGGTGCTCGCCCGCGACCTGCGGATCAGACACGTCGACACTTGAGATACATGGTGGGGCCTCCAGGGGTTCGGAACCTTCCCATTCGCCACACATCTTTATTCCCCCCTCCTCATCGCCTTGTGATTGTGACGCATCATCATCGCCTTGTGTTTGTGACGTGCCATAATTCGGCCACTCGCCTGGGTAGCGGCAGCGACCTTCATTATCCAAATACGTACCTTGGTTAGTTCCCACTTGTTCAGGAGATATCCAGGCATCAGTCATCGAACATCCCATCTTCGTGACTGCGCTCTCATAAGAATCCCAGATAAAATCATCCGTTGAAGTCCAGGTCCTTCCGCCTTCCTGACGCCCTTGCTTCGCCTGATCTTTGGTAAGATAAAACCTGAGTTGATTATCTAGATCAGAGCGCACTCTTTCATTTAACATATTATTCGCTTGCTCATAATCTATCACCGTTCCAGCATGCTGTATGTTTGTGCTGGTATACAACCAATTTATTCCTGCTTGGCGCCTAACATCATCCGTCACGGCATCAATATACTCTTGACGTGTTGGTCTTAAATTTATCGCTGGTATAGATACCAATCCTTCAACCAAATCTTTCTTAAATATTAAACTTAATATTATTCCTAAAACGAAAAATATTAAGTATTTATAAAAACTTTTCATAATATATGAAATATAAAAATTATTATTGTAAAAATTGAGAATAAATATATTTTTTTATTCTTTCTTTATTATTTTTAATTGGATTTCCACTACCATCTAAATAATCTAAAATTTCTAATTGTATATAATCATTATCATCATTTTCATTTATTATATTCAAAATATTTAAATTTTTAGTTCTATGATAATAATAATTATTATCATTAAATGAAGAAAATATTTGTTGATTTTTATTAAAAGTTTTTGAAGGTATGAAACTATTTTGATTAATTAAAAATTCCTGAATCCTAGGGAATATTTCTAAATTAATATTAATATTTTCAATATTCTGAATATTATATTTACACAAAAATATAAAATCATCTAATCCTGAATTAATTGCATTATTATTATACATACTAAATCCACTACTTTGATATTCTTGTGAATTTGGATCTATAGGGAATGTTCCCATACAAAAATTATTTTCAGTAAAGTCATCATTTATTAAATCTTCATCATTTATTAAATCTTCATCATATAAAATTGTAGCAATTACCTTTTTATCCTTAAGATTAAGATTTTGTACATCAGTTAAAAAAGATAATTTTGATTCATTAATATTAATTAATATTTTTTTGGAAGTTAGATTTTTTGATGTTAGATTACGGTTTATTATATTTAAAATTGTTCTTCTCTGAACTTGATAAAGGCCACTGGCAATATGTGAATTTATTCTGACACGTGAAGGTGAATCTAATATATCTATACCTTCAATAATACTACTATTATGAAAGTATAATAATAATATAATTATACTTAATAAAAATACCTTTATTATTAGCATATATATATATATATATATATTATTATCACTATTGATTTAATAAACCTGAAAATATATTCTTATCTATTAATGAATTTTCATAATTATTAATGTATGTATGAAAAAATCTATCTAAGTAAGTAGTTTTTATATTAGTTCCTTGAATATCTATTTCTTTTGTTAAATTAATTATCATTTTTTTAATATCTGATTTTGTAATTTCTGAATTTGTATTATCTATAATATTAATTATATAGTTTAGACTACTTCTTAAATTACCATCTCTTTCTAGATTGGGTATTAATATTAATTTATTAACTTCCTGTGCCGCCACCGCCGCGTCGGTATTAGTTATATCTAAACCACTAATCCATTTACTTAATAATTCATAATCATTATAATTTAAAGTTTCTTTATCATCTAAATATTTGTAACTTTTTATAGTATATTTTTCATATGTTTCTATTGGGTGGAAGGTTGTGCTTTGAGATGCTTCTATAATTTGTGGCGAACCCTGTCTTCCGCCACTACCTAAAAAACTTTCAATATGATTACATGATGCTAGATATGTATTTAGATCACCGGTACAACGGTCAGGCGAACCTTCAGGACATGAATTTGTTGTATTAATTACTCTATCTACATTTTTTACTACATAAACATTAAGAGAATATTTATTACCTATTTCAGGATAGTTTGGATATAAAAAAGTTGTACCTCTTGGAAAATCTAATGGAGTATAATCAGGTATATTTTCTTGATCATATACACAATTTGTTTTACTGATTGTATCTCCATCATTTTTAAACCTATTATAATTATTATTACGTAATAAACTACGTGGTAGTTTATCTTCTTCATTTCTTGATTCAGGAGTTAATGGATTATTTACAACATCTATTGCTACCAAATTCAATAAACTATAATATAAATAATTTCTTATATCTTCACCTGTAATATTATTACCATTACTTATATTTCCACCTTTATTATTTCTAAAATATATAATATCTTCAAATAATCCACCATGATTACTATTCGCAGTTGTATTATCTGTAATTGATCGACAACATGTGTTTTCAGTACATGTATCTTGTTGTGAAGGATCTGAACTATAATGACAAGGAATATTTGGCATAAATATTGTATTAGGATTATTTGTATTACCACAAATTTGCTTCACAGTTGATTCTCTAGATTTACAAACATGATTATCACAACATATTTCATTACTACAAGGTATTACATTAGGATTATTAATTAAATATTTTTCATTACTTATATTAGTACAATTATAATAATCATGATTGTCATCACCAACATCCATTTTTAATTCATAATTATCATATGTTGATTCATTATTTTTGCAATTGTAATGTTCACATCCTTTATTAGATTGATTATGTGAAAGAATTTTTTCTTTAAATTCTTCAGGTGTTAATCCTTCAATTATATCTTTTACAAATATTAATGAATATATTATTAATCCTAATAAAAAATAAATAATATATTTATAAAAACTTTTCATAATATATAAAATATATTATTATAAATTTTTTATTAAATCATTAAATCATTAAAATCATAAATATTAAATTCATTTAAAGAATTATAATCATGTATTGATAAAAAATATTTTATATCTTCTGATATTTCTTCTAATGTTACTGAACCATCATCAACATAATCTAAAATATTTTGAGCAGTTATAACAGGTAATGGATTATCAATTAAATTATTAATAGAAATATCAATATTAGAAATATCTTCATTATATATATTTACAAATAACTGCTTAATAGATTCATTTATAATACCAAAATGTTCTGAACAACATAATGAAATATATTTATTTTTACAATTTTTTTTATTTCCACAATGTGCATTTTCTTTTAATATTCTACCAGATCCACAATCACCTCCATTATTTTGTAAACTTTGAACATCATCTGACGAACATTTAGTATTAAAACAACATTTTTCATGATTACATTTATTATCTGTTCCACCTAATACACTTGCGGTTGAATAATCCATTTCATTATTACAAGTTAAATAATTTATATCAGAATAATTTTCTTTATTTACATAATTATTTGCTTTATCTATTTTTAAAATTTGTGTTTTAATATTATCTTCTGTCATATCACTAATTTCACCTGATGAAAATCTTGTTTCATTAATTTTACTTGTTAAAATACCTTGTAAATCAACTAATGGTTTAGAATTTAATTCTTCTAAACTATATTTATATATATTATCACATTCATATTTTTTACATCCCATATAAGGACCTCTATAATCACCATTTTCACTTCCCATTATTCTTGAAAATAATGGAAATACATGTTCACCATATCCTTCAACTAAATTATTTTTTAATAAAAAATGTATCATTAATCCTAATAAAAAGTAAATGATATATTTTAAAAAACTATTCATAATATTAATAAAATATTTTATTATTTTACATTATGTATTTTAAATCAGTATCATCTAATTGTTTATTTCTATATGAGTTAGACCTTGAACCCACTAATATATCTAATGGTGTTTTACCTTCAGAATTATTTACAAGAGGATTAGCAATTATTAATAATACAAGTTTTAAATCTTTAATTAAATCTTCATGTGTATTATGTTGAATTTCATCATTACTAGAATCATTTGTATAGAATTTTACAAAATTTAAAAATCCATTTTGTATTTGATTTTTTGAAAATGCACCCCCTACTATTCTTTCTGAAAATATTGTATTTGATTGATTTTGATCATTTAATTGTCCTATATATTCATCTACTGTTTTATCACCTAGTAATTCCTCTTTAATTTTTAATTTTGAATTATCTATAAATATATTACTAGTTAATAAACTTGTTTTTATATTCACAATTTTTTCTTCATTACTTTGCCCTCCATTTAAACTAATTATTTCATTATATAATGTTGTTATATATTCATGTATACATTCAAAATCATGATAATTTATTAAATCAATAGTTGTGCTAATATCTGATAGATTTGGAACATTATCCCTTATATGATCTAAATCTAATAAACTAAAATATATAAAGTTTCTTAAATCTAGTCCAGTAATAGTTCCATCGTTTATTTCGGAGAATATTATATCATATTCATCGCTTGTCCCACATCTTCCACTAGTAGAAGATCTTCCAGTAGATTCACCAATTTCTTGTATTGTATTTTGATAAACTGCATCTCTAAATGCTTTAATATTATCAAAAATGAATTTATGAGATCCAGATTGTAAAGTTCCGCAACACACATGAAAACAATCTTCATCATTTTCATGATTACGTGAGCATGGTCTATTTCGGTATTTATCACGTCCTAAACAACTATGTCCATTTGAAAAAAATCTTTTTTCACAAGAATTATCATCACAGCATAATTCATTATTACATTTATTTCCACTATTTAATAATGAAACAATTGAGTATTCAGTAGAATTATTACACAATAATGAATTTTCATCTTCATATTTTATTTTTTTCTCCCAATAACTATTAGGATTTATTTCATGATCATTTTCACAATAGTAATTATTACATCCTATATCTGTTCTTTCTTTCAAAATACTAAATAATAATGTTAATTCATTTTCAAAACCTTCAATCAATTTATTATTTAGTAAAAGGTAAATAATAAATCCTAGTAAAAAAAAAAGTATATACTTTAAAAATCTATTCATAATATAT
>Ga0209533_1000109_pt1 | contig 70908 bp, 44 predicted proteins | sample COG_04_FD_184748 | JGI IMG/M metagenome (GOLD analysis project Ga0209533, IMG submission 184748) | Pelagic Microbial community sample from North Sea - COGITO 998_met_04 (SPAdes) (version 2) | ecosystem: Environmental > Aquatic > Marine > Neritic zone/Coastal water | place: Helgoland, sampling...
CAATGCAATGGCAACGGAAGAAGACGGCTCTTGTGAATTTGATGAAGCTAAGTTTGGATGTACAGATTCCACCGCTAGTAACTACGATGCACTGGCAACGGAAGAAGACGGTTCTTGTGATTTCGAATCTTTCATCTTTGGCTGTACAGACTCTTTCGCTAGCAACTACAATGCAATGGCAACGGAAGAAGACGGTTCTTGTGAGTTTGAATCTTTCATCTTTGGCTGTACAGACTCTTTCGCTAGTAACTACAATGCAATGGCAACGGAAGAAGACGGTTCTTGTGAGTTTGAAATTTTGATTTATGGATGTACAAATCCTAATGCTACCAACTACGATTTATTAGCAACAATAGATGATGGATATTGTGAGTTAAATGCCGATTTCGGATGTATGGAAGATTGGGCTGATAATTACAACGCTGATGCAACTTCTCAATTACCGGACGAATTCCAAAACGACACCATTCTTTACAGTGATGTAATCACAGGTTCAACATCTGAAGCTTATTTCTATGTAGATGAATACTCCAACACTCTTCAAATATATGGGTACAACATAGCCAGCGAGAATAATCTGATTCGTACTTGTATCGAAGGAGAAAATCCATACGACTGCTTCTCGGCATTTCAAACAATGCAATCTCATTCATCAATGGATACTGTTTTAATGAGCTACCCTCAAGAAATAGTGGATTGTTTCTCTTACAACGATTTTTATTCATGCGAAAATGCACTTGAATATTATTCTCTAGAAATGTCCGAATACTTAAACATATTGGATGCAGACAGTACCTTGATTCAGAATTGCCTGCAAGGAGATGGTGAATCTTGTATTTCTGCTGTTTCTGACCTAAATGATTATGCAACCGAAGTACAAAACTGTTTCCAGTATGGCTACGATTGCGAGATTGCTGTAAGCGATTACTCAAGTCAAATGGCAGATTATTTCGATTACGATTCGGCTTTAATACCAACGGTGTCTGCTTCAGTAAATATCCTCCAAGATGGAACGTACTCCTTTTCCTTATTCACTACGGGTAATTACGATACTCAAAATACATTTGACCGTAATTTTGAGAATCAAGGATTCTATATTCTAAACTCAGACACTACATTTTTTAACCTACTTGAAGAGTTTTACACCGATACTATTTCAGCAAGTGCTGGATCTGTTTTAACCTTCGGTATGTCTGGTCTTCAGATGGGTGAGATGAGTGTAGAACCCTTAATTCAATCAATCAACTTGGGATCTCCTACTTGTTTTAAAGCCGGTTGTATGTTCGATTGGGCCGATAATTTTAACGAATCGGTTACTCTAGACGACGGTTCTTGTTCTAAATCTGGATGTACGGCAGATTGGTCTGATAATTTCGACCCTGAAGCTACTACTGATGATGGCACTTGTAGTCGTTTGGGTTGTATGGAAGACTGGGCAGACAACTTTGACGCTCTTGCCACAATAGACAACGCATCTTGTTTCATATTTGGATGTATGGAAGAATGGGCAGACAACTATAATCCTTCTGCAACAGCAGATATTACTGGAGATATCAATCTGTCTAACATGAATACAGCAGTGTATCCTATTAGTTCTGATGGTTCTGTTGAAGTAACTAACAATAGTTTTATCATTAACGGAATTAATGAAGGCAACGGGCTTTCAAATGGATCAAGTCAAAGTTTAACTATTTCAATAGTAAACTCAGGTACTTATTCTTTTAATTGGCAACATACAGATTACGATACAGACGGTGCTTTTTATGCCGTAAATTTTGAAGCCTCAACTTTAGTAGACTTTTACAATAACGAGGAGATAACTGTATTGGCTTCAAACGGTACTGGAGACTATCAAACAGGTGGCAATGCATTCAGCAACACTGAAGTTTGGAATGGAACGGTAGAGATTTATTTAAGCGCTGGCGACAATATCACTTTTGGAGTTTTAGGTGAAGATTTGTGCTGTGGTAATGGTGTACTTAGTGTAGAGAACTTTACACTATTAGAAACCGAAAATGGTTCTTGTTTTAAAAACGGATGTACCGTTTCAACATCATGTAATTACGACGCAACTGCTACTATAGATGATGGTTCTTGTGGAACTTCTCTAACACTAACTTCGAATCAGTCTGAATACTATTGTTCTGACTTTAGTTGGTCTCTATCCACAGATAACTCTGAGCTTATTGAAGACGGAAATTGTGCAGAAAGCCTTGAAGTGTGTCTTTCGGAAGGCGATTATGTTCTAAACGCCAACAATTCTAATGATTCCGAATGGTGGCCATCTTGGACTTATGTACAGATAAGCGAAATCGACTCAGCGTCTACCTTTAACGATTCTGGAACTTACGACCAGGATGAAATAACCATCAATTTTACCGTTCGCTATGGATGTACAGATATTCAAGCTAAAAATTTCAGTGCTTCAGCTACCGTTCAAGACGGTTCTTGTTTCTATGGATCTTGTACAGACTCTGAAGCTTGTAATTACGATGCAACGGCAACAGAAGACGATGGAACATGTACTTATATAACCAACGAATGTCAGTCCTGTGAATTTGTTCACAATCATTTTGAACTTATTCAAAATGACGACGATTTAGATGGGATTTGTAATGAAGATGACATTGCAGGATGTACAAATGTGCTTGCCTGTAATTATGACCCTACAGCAACAGACGACGACAATTCATGTATTGAAACAGATCATTGCAGCGATTGTCTTTTAGCATCCAGTGGTTGGGCTATCGATAACGATGCTGATGGTGATGGAATTTGTAACGATCAAGAAGTAGCCGGATGTACAGAGGCTGGTGCCTGTAACTTTGAATCTACAGCTACAGACAACGATCAATCGTGTATTTATAGCCTTGAAGGATACGACTGTGATGGTCTTTGTGAAGTAGGTTTGCCCTTAACTTTTGGTGGAGGATCTTGGATTACGGAAGCATCTTTCAATATTGTAGACTGCAACAATAATTCTCTCATAGCTTCTTCTGGTATTGCGCTAGAAACCTGCGTAGACCTGCCAGATAACTACACCATTTACTTATTCGATTCGTATGGTGATGGATGGACTGACAATCAATTAATCATCGGAGATTCTATTTATGATTTATTTACTGGAGATTTAGATACACTCGATTACGGTTGCTTTGTTGATGGTTGCATCGACTCCTTAGCTTGTAATTATGATGTATCTTCTACCGTAAATGATGGGAGCTGTACCTATCCGGAAACTGGATTAAATTGTTTGGGTTCCTGTTTAGATCTCAATACAAATGAGGTTTGTGATTCTTTAGAAGTTGCCGGTTGTTTAAATGAATTGGCTTGTAACTTTGATGAAACTTCAGAAGAAGCCACTTTAAACGATGAAAGTTTATGTGAATATCCTGAAGGGGCATTAAATTGTGATGGAAACTGTGAAGATGGCCTTGTTTACACTTTAGAAATGTTTGACTCTTATGGAGACGGCTGGAATGAAAACAGCATCAGTATCAACAACGATTTATACACACTAGAAAGCGGGAGTGAGGCTACTGTTAGTCTTTGTTTGGATTCTGCAACCTGTAATTCGATAACCTTTAATACAGGATGGTACCTTACCGAAGTGTCCTGGTCTATTAAGGATGAAGACAATGCTTATGTAGTAGATGCTTTAGATCAAACACTAAATAATCAAGGGGTTTACTTCTCAAGCAGCTTAGGTTCTCAATACGAAGGACTCGTTTACACAAGCTATTTTGGTGCTTGCGACCTAATTCAGGGTTGTACAAACGAAAATGCATTTAATTACAATGCTGAAGCAACGGAAGATGATGGTACTTGTCAATCTAACATCACTGGATGTACGGACGACCAAGCTGACAACTATAATGAACTCGCTACTACAGATGATACATCCTGTAATTATTCTGGATGTTCGATTCAATTTGCCCTCAATTACAATCCTTCAGTAAACATAGAAGATGGGAGTTGTATTATCGCTGTTTATGGTTGTATGGATGCTCAGGCAGATAATTACAATCCCTTAGCAAATAAAAATAACGACGCTTGTTCTTATTCAGGCGAATGTCAATACGAACAACTTGTTGTATCCATGTACGATACTTATGGAGATGGTTGGAATGGAAACAGCTTATCCATCGGCTCTCAAACAGTTACACTTGAACACGATTCTGAAACCTTTACCACCTTCTATGGATCGGATACAGTATGTGTAGATTTAACGTATTGCAATACAGTAACCGTAAACGGAGGTGCTTGGCAAAATGAAATCTCATGGTCTATAGAAAGCCTCAGTTATGAAGCACTTCTTTATGGAGATGCTCCTTATTCGGATACGCTTGGTGCTTGTGATAATGGAATTGTTGGTTGCTCAGACATGGTGGCTAGTAACTACGATGCTAATGCAACTTCAGATGGAGATTGTACCTACGACAGTAATTGGGATGATACAGAGAAATTGGGATGTAACGATCCCTTAGCAACAAACTACAACCCAGGCGCCGAAGCATTTAGCGCTGCAAGCTGTATTTATTACGGATGTACAAATATTTTTGCTTCTAATTACAGTACTAGCGCAACTATAGACGACGGCACTTGTCTGTCGGATAACTGTGGTATTGGCTTTGTAGAAGATTGTGACGGTTCAGGAGACTGCCATCCAATAAGTTGGTTGGGTGATGGAGAATTAGATTGTGCAGATCAACAATTTGGTGCAGATTTATCTTGTCATAATAACGATGGCGGCGACTGTGGTCCAATTGACGAATTTGTTCTTGGATGTACGAATCCTCTATCTTCTAACTACAATCCTTTAGCAACTCTAGATAATAACTCTTGTGATGGGGATATACCAGGTTGTATGAATGCAGTAGCTTGTAATTACAATCAAACAGCTAATACCGACGACAATTCTTGTGTATTTGCTCCAGAAGGAATGGATTGTGATGGCTTAAGTGCTTATGAAATTAATCAATTTGGTCTTTTCTCTAACACAGACTATCTTATTAAAGAAGGCTTATGTGGATTAGAAAGCAACATTTTGGCTGCGAACGACTTTTATGTAACAGGCGTAGATTATGGTGAGATAACCACTCAGGACGGAATGTATTTCTCTTTTGAGCACGTGAGCTCCACTACAGAACAATCTCCGATACTTTTTGGAGATACGGTTTACCTAAAAACAAACGATCTTTACTTGTCCTCTAACACAAATCTTGTTTCCTTAAATGCGGATCTTTCTAAGGCCATTAAAATTGTTGTTTCTCCTAAAATTGAAGCTTATTTACAAATACAGTTAACCAACTTTGATAAGTTTAATATTGTTGGTTTGTTTGGAGAAAATGAGACCCCTAACTATTTAGATAGAGGTACATCAAACGACCTGTACTATTGGACGGAAGCCTATAGCTTTGGTTCTTATAGAGCCTCTAATTATTTGGACTATTCGGAAATTACTTGTGGTTGTACAAATCCTACAGCGTTAAATTACAATGCTCTGGCAACAGAAAACGACAACAGTTGTGCTATAGAAGGCTGTATGGATCCTTACAACGATTTATTCAATCCGATCGCAAACATATCCGGTTCTTGTGATCTTATAGTACCTGGTTGTGTTTACGATTGGGCTTATAATTTTGATGTTACCGCCAATCTAGACGATAATTCATGTATTCCGTTCATTTTTGGATGTGTTAATGATAATTATTACGACAACGATACAACGGCAAATACGGACGATGGATCTTGTGAACTTTTAATTGTACCTGGCTGTACAGATTCGACCTTTATCGAATACTGGATATACTCGCCATCATTATTGTCTGTTACTTTACCTAATCAAATTTCAAATCTTGAAGACAGTACTTGTTTAACTCCAATCTTATTGGGTTGTACAAATACTAACTTTTTTGAATTCGATGCAAATACAAACGTAAAAGACGATTCCTTATGTATAACACCAAGATCATATGGTTGTATAGATCCAATTTACTTGGAGTTTGACCCCTCGGCAAATACAACCAATGAAACCTGTGAAATTCTAAGAGTAGATGGCTGTACCGATTCACTTTATTTAGAGTTTGATACCCTAGCTAACTACAACGATGGATCTTGTACAACACTTATTGTTATAGGTTGTATGGACGATGATTTTACGGAGTTCAACACAATCAACTCTGTATCTGATTCAAGTACTTGTATAACTCCGGTCGTATTCGGATGTATCGACGACATGTTTGTAGAATTTAGCGCCTTGGCAAATACAGACAACGGTACTTGCTACACCTATTTGGTAGTTGGTTGTGGAAATCCTTCCGCTTTGAACTATGTTTTAGGGGTAACAAACAATGACAACTCCCTATGTGTCTTTGAGGAAACATACGGTTGTACCGATGTTCTGGCATTCAATTACGATGCTCTTGCAGACCTAGAGGACGGTTCTTGTATAGAAATCGTTTTAGGTTGTATGTATGAAGATGCATTCAATTTTGATGTAGAGGCCAATACAGACGATGGCTCCTGTGTTCTTGTCTATTCAGGATGTTTAGATTCTACGATGTTCAATTACAACCCGATTGTAAATACAGACGATGGCTCTTGTTACCCAATTGTAGAAGGATGTATGGATCCAATCATGTTTAACTTCGACTCTTTGGCAAACACACATAACTATTCTTGTATTCCTGTTGTAGTAGGATGTATTTTAGCCGAGATGTTTAATTACGATGAAGAAGCGAACACCAGTGATAACTCTTGTGTTCCAATAATTCTTGGATGTATGGATGATTTGTACGTTGAGTATAGCGACCAAGTAAATACGGACAATGCTACTTGTAGTATTATAGCGGTAGAAGGATGTACAGACATTACATACCTTGAGTACAACGAACTCTCAAATACCAACGATGGTTCTTGTGTTGTTTTGAAGATTAATGGTTGTACCGACGAATTGTTTGTAGAATTTGATGCAACAGCAAACTTCGACAACGGCTCTTGTAATGTTCTTATGATTCTTGGATGTACGGATGCTACGATGCTTAATTTCGACGAGAATGCCAACGTAGACGATGCGTCTTGCTATATGTTAGTAGAAGGTTGTATAGACTCAGCTTACTTTGAATACAATAGTTTGGCGAATTTTGACGACCAAACGTGTTCGGTTCTTATTATTGAAGGCTGTATGGATGAAAATTATATTGAATACAATTCAGAAGCGAATCAAGACGATGATTCATGTATCGATACGATATTTTTTGGATGTTTGGATAACTTGTATGTAGAATACAATGCACAAGCAAATAGCACTGATAATTCATGTGAAGTACTCGTTGTTTTAGGTTGTACGGACCCAACTATGTACAATTACTTTGAACTTGCAAATACAGACAACGGTTCTTGTTTCAACTTATCAGACTTTACTCTAAACCCTCAAGACTATCAATTCAATATGTCAATAACAGCACAAATTGAGTATTCTCAAGGGCTGTTTTCAACCAATCTAAACGATTCGATTATTTTAATAAGTTCTGTTACTGGTCAAGTAAGCGGATTTGCGAATATGGAATTGGTTCCCTTCGGAGTAAACAGTTACTATGCCTTTATTACAGCATATTCAAACCATCTGTCCGACGAATTAATTGTTTACGTAACTTCTTCTTATCTCGAAAGCAATTCTGCAATTGTTGATACTTTGAATTTTATTCCTAACTCAATGCTTGGATCTATTTCCAGTCCATGGGTGTTCTCATTAGACAATTCTTCTGGGAATTATGGATGTACGAATCCAAATGCATCCAATTACAATAGCGATGCCTTGATCAATGATGGCTCCTGTATAATTCTAGGTTGTTCAAATCCGAGTTTCATCGAATACAGTTCTGAAGTAACACATGACAATGGTTCTTGTAGCTCGAGCTGGCAGTCGGCTTACGATTCTCAATTAATTGAGATTAACGCCATAAACAACTCGCTTTTAGAAGCCAATTCGACCATATCCGATCTTGAAGATTCCTTGGTGAATACTCTAGAAAATGCAAATTCAAATCTAATTTTGATCGAGTCCTTACAATTGCAAATAATCAATTTAGAATATTCTGGTGGTACAGAATCTTCTTTAGTGGATTATTTCTTAGACCTCCCAGAAGGTTGGAGTTTCTTCGGATTCAACTGCTACGATTCTATCGATTTAAGTGTTGCATTTGATGGGATAGCTGATAAGGTTACTATTATAAAAGATCAATACGGATCGATATTTCTTCCAGAATATAATTTTAATGGTATTGGAGATTTAGTTTATGCTGAAGGATACCAGATTAAAACAGTAGAAGAAATTACAGGATTCCAATTTTGTAAAGTATTAATTTCTGAGGAGTAATGCTCCTCAGAAATTAGCATTCTTTTTTTATGAATTTAGTATACTGCATAAATATTGACCTATTATAACAACATACTGTTGCTGATATTTGTTCTCCCAATGCTTCTTAATGGACAAGAAGTAAATTGGGAGACATCGCCGAATGATTTCGAACATTCTATGTCAATCACCTGCGTTGTTGTCAATCAAGAAGCTGAATATACATTGGATGATATTTTAATAGGTGTTTTCGATTCTGAACAAACTTGTGTTGGTTCAGGTTCTACAAATACTTATTTTCCGCCCATTTCCGCAAACTTAGGCTTTATTACAATTTTTGGCAATCAGTTTCAAGACACCTACACACTAAAGGTACTTATTGATGAGGTAGTATACCAAGCAGGGAGTTTGTCGTTCGAAGCAAATGGTATTTTAGGTACTTTTGATGATCCGTTTATTATTACACCCTATTTTGCCGGCTGTACAAATGAGCTAGCTTTAAATTACAATTCAGCAGCATTAGATGACGATGGGACTTGTGTTTTAATATACGAAGGCTGTACAGATCCAGATGCTTTTAATTATGAACTCAATGCAAATACCAACGACGGTTCTTGTATTCCTAAATACTTTGGTTGCTACTCGAGTAATTTTTTAGAATTTAATGAACTCGCTAACTATGGTACTCAAGAAGAATATTGTTTTACCGAAATTATTTACGGCTGTGTAAACGATTGTTTTGTCGAATACGATTCTTTAGCAAATAGTGATAATGGAAGCTGTGCAACCTCATGGAAAGCAGCTTATTTGGACGCTGTTAATTACACTCAAGAAGTAAATGTTATTATCCAAATTGATTTAGTTGAAAGCTGGAACATAATTGGTTTTACAAAACCTGAAGCGACAGATGCAGCATTGGCTTTTGAATGCATACTAGAAAAAATAATTGTAGTTAAAAACAACACAGGCGAAGTTTTTTTACCGTCCTATAATTTTAATGGTATCGGAAATCTTATGCCTGGAATGGGCTATCAAATTAAAATAACAAACTCGGTTAGTAGTTTTAGTTTTTGTGACTGATGAATTTTATTATTAAAATTAGTGCTTTTGGTTAATATTTATTTTTTTGTAGAATTAAACCCCCTTCACCAGATGAAAAAATTAGTAATTTTTTGTGCAATTATATCCCTCTTTTCAAGTACTAGCTTATTTGCTCAATGCGAAGCAGACCATACTGTATTTTTAAGTAACTTCGAATTTGCACCTTCCCAATTGGTTGTTTTGCCAGGAGAGTCAGTAGGTTTCTATAATCTAGAGGGTACTCATAATGTTAACGGCATTGTAAATTCCGTAACCGAAGAACCCTTTAATAATCCAACTGACTTTTTTCTCGATCAAACTATTGGCAGCGAAGAAGGCGTATGCATGGGAACAATCGTACTAGAAACGCCAGGTGTTTACAATTTTGACTGCAGCCTAAACTTTAATGCTTTAAATGGAATGAATCTTTCCATTACGGTTGATGCATTTGATTTAAACGAACAGTTTCTCGAACTGCAAAACAATCCCGATGTTTCGGTCTTTAACTCTTACTACGCTTTCCAATCTTTTACACCTACATTCTTAACAAGTGAGGGGCCATGGACGCTTTTTGTTCCTAATGATGCAGCTGTATCTGAAATCCTCGAATACATGAACTTGGGTCAGTTTGATGCTCTAGGTATTCCCGACTTTCCAGAAATAATGCAATTCCATATTGCCGATGGTTTGTATATGGCTGAGGATTTGACGGACGGTTTGGTACTAAACTCTGTACAGGGTCAAACTTTAAATATTTCAGAAAACCAGGGCAATGTTTTTGTTGAAAACGCACAAATTATTAGCACCAATTACACAGCATACAATGGCGTTATACATGTTATAGATCAATGTCTTGCTCCAGATAGCCTTCCTGGCGCACATGTAATGCAGGTGATCGCAGAAAGTCCGAACCACCAAATTTTTGAAGACGCAATTATTGCAGCAAGTTTAGACGATGAACTTTCTTTTCAAGGAACCATAGACGATTCTTTCGATGGTCCGGGCCCTTGGACTGTTTTTGCGCCTACCGATGAGGCTTTCCAGATTTTTGCGGATGAGATGGATTGGACTATTGATGAATTACTTAACTCTCAGTTTTTATACAATATTGTAAATCAACATGTTGTAAATGGCTGTGTTAATAATTTTAATCCGCCCAATGAAATCGACGATGATTGTAACGGCGGATTAAGTGATGCCATTACGAGTTCTATTATATACGGGGGTACGGTTGCTTCAAATCTTGAGGGAGATCCTATTCAGTTTTCTACTAATGATAACGATAGTACGATTACTGTTATTGGAATTCAAAATGCTGTGGATATAATAGTAAGCGACTTATTTGCTTACAATGGCGTTGTTCATGTAGTTGATGCTGTACTTAAGCCTAAAATACCAACGCAAGAAGGCTCTTGTGGATTGTGGCGATTAGAACTGCAGAGTTCCGACCCAGAAGGATGGCAAGGTTCTTCCGTATACTTAATAGTGAACTCTATTGTACTAGAAACAGTTACCATTTTCGATGGGAATTCTCAAACCTATGAATTTGCTCTTGATAGCGGCGATGTTGTCGATCTTTTGTATAACGCCAACGGGGGAAGCTCTTCTGACCATTCATATAAATTATACGATGCAGACAACTCAATACTAGTTCAAACAAGTGGAAATTCCAATAATTACGGCCCTTCCAGTTTTTATGGGGTAGATGCATGTCCAACACCAGTAGCAAACGATTCAATTTGCGGCGAAATCACTATAAAATTGTTTAATGATTATGGTATTGGTTGGTTGGCAAGTTCTCTGGAAGTTTTCAGAAACGGTGCTTTAGACATTTCATTACTAATGCCTCTTGGTTATGGGCCGCAAATAACTACCATCAGCTCTAACTATAATGATAGTTTTGATTTTATTGTAAATAGTAACACTCCATACCCAGAAGAAATTGGCTACCAAGTTTTTGATGTTTCAGGTGCGCTTGTTGTAAATGAAAACAACTTTAATGTTGCGCCTCAAAGTACAACAGATCTCGTTTTTTGCGAATCGGAAGAGGGTGGAGTTGGACTAAGTGAGCTCGAAATGAAACAAGGGCGTTTGGTTAAAATGATTGATGTTTTAGGAAGAGAACACACAAGACATGTAAAAGGAACCATTCTTTTTTATATGTACGACAATGGAAGGGTAGAGAAACGATTGAACCTATAAACAAGGGTGTAAATTAGAGTGAAGTAATCCTTTTAAACAGTGCTTTGGAAAATTTGATGGAGGGTACTGAAAGTATAATTTTAAGGTCTTCTAGTAAAGTAGAGTCTTCATCTAAAAATTTTAGAATTGTTTGAACGTTCACACATTCAAACATACTAGAAAAAACCTTGGAGCCTAGCGCATTGTTTTGAGAAAGTACATCTAAAAACAATAAATCATACAACTGGTGTTTAGACTTCTTTTTAAAGGACCTCAAGTCATTAGAGTTTTTTATAAAGCCTATTAAGTCTTTTGTTTTTTTAGAGCTGTTGGCAAATGTATAGCCTGTGCTGGCTTTTGTCCATCCTCCAGCAGTACCAATATTTAAAACGTTTTTTTTGTTTTCATTAGCAAAAGGATATACCGTCATAGGAATGCTGCCTTGTTCCTTTTCAAGAATAGTGTAATTGTGTATGTTTTTTTGCTTAAGATAATTTTTTATAGCCTTTTCATATGCATCCTTACTAAGCAGCTGTTCAGAAAAAAGAGTGTACTCAAATAAAGCTTCTCTTTTACTAGTTGGTAATACGTACATAAAACGCGTATTTCCTTTTTGCTCTAGGTTAAAATCCATAAAGGTGGCTGTATCGTCTTCAAATTCATCGCTTTCAGTTTTAATAAACCACCCGATAAAGTGCTGCTTTAGTACAGGGTACTTTTTTTGACTTAAATAAGTTTTGTTTAACGGAATACTGTTAAATACTTGCTTTGCACAATATGTTTTTGAACTGCAACGAACCTCCACCTCATGTTCTGAAGAATATATATTATTTACTTCATCTTGTTGGAATGTAAAGTTTTCTTTACTCAAAATAAACAGCCAGAGCTTTTGGTAAAAAGCAGCACTCCTAATCATTTTGTAGTTGTACTGCCCTAAAGGTATTTTTTTAGTTTTTCCTTGTGCGCCAAAATAAATTTGATTCCACTCTTTAACTACTAAAGAGTCCCATTCGCCCATTCCTTTTTCCCAAAAGCACCAGGTTCTATCGTCGCCTTTGTTTTGTTTTTTATCTACTATGCGTATCGATTTATTGGCAAAGAAAGGATCCTTCGCCATTCTGTAGGCAAGCATTAATCCCGAAGCACCCGCTCCTAGTATAAGATAGTCTGTAGATTTCATTTATATAAAAAGAAATATAGTAAAAAACACAAACATACTTGCCAAAACATGCATAGAGATTCGTTTGTTTGTTTTTATTTCGAAATGTTGATAAGCAAGATGGGCTACAAAAGAGATGCAGATCCAAGCTATGTAATTTTGAATGGGAACCTCAGCTCCTTCGAATTCCCAAAAATCAAATCTAGGAGCTGATACTTCAATAATGGCATCTAACAAGGTCATGAAAAGAGCGCCTAAAAAAGCTCGTACATAAAGCCTGTTGGAAATTTTTTTAGCCAAATCGGCTGTAATAATAGTGAGCATTATCCAGTTAATACATATCATAAAAGGTACGCCAACAATTTTATAACCTAAATTAGCACCGTATGCATAGCTCCCGAATAGGAGTCCATAGTTTACTCCCAAAGCTTCGGTACCAAAACCCAAAAAAAAGGGTATAGAGAATGCTAAGAGTGTTTTTTTATTGATGGTTTCTACATGAATTACGAGTACCACAAAGCTGATAAATAGGTTTAATGGAGTAAGCGCTAAAAACCAATCGCTTGCTGGAGATAGTATACCAAGGATACCCGACACAGTAAAGAGCCAAAGCAATAGTATGGATAGTTTTGTTTTTGAACTCATTTTAGTGTTTGTTTTCAATTAAGTCTGCGACTATTTTACCGGACAGTAAACAGAGCGGAATGCCTCCTCCTGGGTGTACGCTTCCGCCACAGAAAAAAAGATTTTGAATGCTATTTTTGAAATTAGGATGTCTTAAAAAGGCCGCAAATTTATTGTTGCTGGATGCGCCATACAAAGCTCCTTGGTAACTTTGTGTTCTGGACTCTATAGTTCTTGGGTCTAAAATAGATTCCTGTTCTATTAGTTTAGAAATATCCTGGTTTAAAAGCCTACTTAGTTTTTTGAGTATGTTTTTTCTTGCCCTCTCAATCAACACATCCCAATCTTGTCCTGTGTTGTTTGGAACATTAATCATGGTAAACCAATTTTCGCAGCCTACAGGCGCATCACTATCCTCTTCTTTAGAACTAATATTTAAATAAACAGTTGGATCATCGTCTATCATTTGATTCTCAAAAATTGCGTCAAATTCCTTTTCGTAATTTTCAGAAAAAAAGATGTTGTGCAAGTCCAATTCTGGAAATTCTTTTTTAATTCCCCAGTAAAAAATTAAGGCCGAGCTACTTCTTGTTTGATTTAATGTTTTTTCTGGAGCTTTATGCTTGGGAAGTAAACGCCTGTATGTAGGTACAATGTCTGCATTGCACACTACAATGTCTGCATTCACTTGTTCGTTTTTAATGCGTAAACCTGTTACTAATTTTTCGCTTGTTAAAATTTCTTGCACCCTGCTGTTAAAATTAAAATGCACGCCTAAATCTTTTGCGAGTTCAAATAAACTGAGGGTAATTTGATGCATTCCGCCTTTGGGAAAGTAAGTTCCATAATGCTGCTCAAGGTGCGGAATCATAGACATTATTCCTGGCGTTTTATAAGGAGAGGAGCCATTATAGGTTGCAAACCTGTTGTAAAACTGTGCCAATCTTGGATCCGTAAAAGTATTTTCGTTGAGCGTAGCCAGCGATTTGTTTAAATCTAAAACCCCTAAGTTTAACAAGGCTTTTACAGTACTTGAAGATAAATAAGTACTCTTTTTATGAAGTGATTTTTCCAAGAAAAGTGCAGCGGTTAAATCGTATTTTTTTTTACTTCTATTCATATATGAAAGAAGTGTGTTCGCAGAAACATTAAAGGTTTCGGATGCTTTAGCAATAAACAAACTTTTATCTGCTGGTGCACTAAATACAGTACCATCTTCGTAAAAGTAATTGCAAATAGTTTCTTTTTTCTTGTAGCTAAAATAGCTGTGTATTGGTTTTTGCGCAAGCTCAAAAAGTTCCTCAACCAATTGAGGCATGGTAAAAAGAGACGGCCCCATGTCAAATCTGTAGCCATTTTCTTGAAAAGCGGTAAGTTTTCCTCCAGGATATGAGTTCGCTTCAAAAACACTTACTTTATGCCCTTGAACTCTTAAACGTATTGCACTGGCTAAGCCAGCAATACCTGCACCAACAATTGCTACTTTTTTCTTTTCCATGTATAGTGTAAAGATACTTTGAATTAATTTTCTCTAAATCAAATTTGCCCGTTATTTCAATTATAATTTAAGAACTTATAATTGTTTTTGAGCTTGCTAATTATTTTCGTTTTTAAAAAAATTGACGAATTAAACAGATATTGTATGGTTTAATTTAGCAGCATTAAACTAAACGCATGCATACTAGGCTATTTTTCGCTGAACTTAAAGAATTCAGATCTTTTCACCATCCGATAAATACTTTAAAAACCCTTAAAATGAGCTTTTTAAGCACACCTATTAAGCTTAAATAATTGTATTTTTAATTAACAATTATACATATATTTGGGCTTTATTAAGTATTAATTTATCCCCTCATAAAAATGAAGAAGTTTTTATTTTCTTTAAGCTTATTGACGTGTTGTAGTCTTTTTGCTCAAACAGCAAATCTAAGTCCTTACCAGCAGAAAACTATGAATACGGAACGCTTTGCGCGTCCTGTTAATACAGGTTTAAACCACACACTACTTATATTGGGTTCTGCTTGGGAGATTTCTCCAGAAATTGGCGACGAGATTGCTGTATACGATTCAGAAAACAACATGGTTGCTTCTGTTGCTTGGAGTCCTGAGCAAGAAGGACATGCAGCCTTAGCAATTTGGGGAGACGACGAAATGACGTCTGCCAAAGAAGGAATGAATAAAGCAGAGCGTTTTAGAATCGTTTTGTTTGATAAGTCGGAAGATTCCATGACTCAATTGAAAGTAAATCGTTGGGAGAGAGGACAAGATGTTTTTATAAAAGACGGGGTAAGTGTAGTTGGTTCTATAGAATTTGACAGAGCAATCACTCAAGATTTAGAGTTGTTTCAAAATGTACCCAATCCAGTAATAGACAATACAAGTATTAGTTTTTTTTTACCAACAGCTGGGAAAGTAAAAGTAACAGTATCTAATACCATGGGACAGGAAGTTATGGTTTTGGCTAATAAGGAATATGTTAGAGGAGTACATAATTTAAAAATGAATGCTTCTAGCCTTGCAACCGGAGTGTATCTTTATAAGCTTGAAGCGAATGGTGCTTTTATTACCAAGCAGTTAACCTTAATTAAATAAGACTTTACAAAACACTATGAAATCCTATACAAATAAATTTACAGCCCTACTAGCCATTGTATTCACGGTTTGCTGTTCGCCAGTTTTTTCTCAAACAGGTTGTACAAACCCTACAGCTTTTAATTACAATCCATTTTCTATTACAGACGACGACACTTGCGAATTTGAACAGAGCGAAGGCAATCCATTAAGTGGAACTTGGGGGTTTAATTCTCCAGACATGGTTTCTGATAGTACCCAAGGATTGTACATCGGTTTCATTAATTTTTATGATGCCTACTATGTTGTTTTTACCCCTCAAGGATCAGAATTAGGGTCTTATCAAGTTAACGATACCGTAGTGTATATAAACTCAGATTATGACAGTACTGGAGACACAATTTCGTTTTCTGGTCATTATGGCTTAAATGGCTCTGATCCAATATTATGGGAACCTCTTCTAGAATGGCAATGCATCGATTGTGATGGCTTAAACCTTGAAGATGCTATTTCTATTGAAGGTCAAAATACAGCCATTAACATGCCTGGTATTTGCTACGACTTTACAAGCAACCTCACATCATTTACTTCAGAAGAAGACTGTAGTTCTTTATGGAACGAATTTGTTGTTGACGCTTACGAAATTACATTTGACCTAGATATTATGACATTGATGAACGACAAGGAAACTCTAATTTTGACATCAGTTGAAACGGTATTCGGTTGTTTAATTGATGGTAATCCTCAATTCAATGCATTAGCTAACACAAACGATTCGAGTTGTTCAGAAGGATGTTTTGACGAAGCTGCTTGTAACTTTGGAGAGGAAGCTTCTTGTTATTACCCAGAGGGATATTGCGATTGTGAAGGTGAATTGCCAAACTATTCGAATGTAAGTTTTGATGTTTCTATGGATGGTTATGAATTCCTTACAGACTCTTTGGATGTTTTTATTGTGGCTAGTTGGCTCGATGCAGAAACAAGTTTCCAAGTAGACTTGAACCGTAACGGTAATGAATGGCTTTACACAGGAGACTTGAACGGTACTCCTGGCAGCTCATTCTCCTATTTTGTGTCTGTAAATGGTCAATTATACGGTCAATGTGATGGAACTCCATACGCTACAAGCTTTAATACTCTTATCCCAGACAGTTCATGCTGGGTTAATATCAACACCAATTTTATTGCTCCCTTTATGTGTAATGTTTTAGAGGGCTGTATGGATTTAAATGCTACTAATTACAACGAAATGGCCACTCAACAACAGTTTGACCAATACGGTAATTTAACCTGTATTTATTCTTCTTGTGATGATGTACCTTTTTCGGGATGTGTTTACGCTGATGGTTTTGGTCCCTTTAATTCTGAGTTTCAAGCCGAGGCATGTGTATCTTACGGCGGAAACCCGTGTGATGTAAGTGTGAATGGTTGTACAGATGCTACAGCTCAAAACTTCGATATGTTTGCAAATGTGGACGATGGTACTTGTTTTTATTGTCAAAATCCAATATACTTTAATGTTCAACCGGACACATCAATTACAGATAATGTATCTGGTGTCTTGCAAAATGAGAATGATTTTATGACTTACTTTGGGCTTGGTGCAATAGATCTTTGTTTTGATTCGGGTTGTTTCTCAATTACGATGTACACCGATTTTCCTGGAGGTTTCGAAAATACAACCTTAGTGGTAACTGATAAAAACCAGGATTTAATTGTGCAACATATCTTTGGCGCTTCTAATTCGGAAACAATCAATTTTACCATTGGACAAAGCGAATGTAACCTGGGATGTACCTCTATCTTTGCGCTAAACTACAATGAAGATGCTGAGGTAAACGATGGCTCATGTGAGTTTGAAGGGAATTGTGCAAACTCAGAATTGTTAGATTGCAATGGTAACTGTGCACCCATGATTTGGTATGCTGATGGATTCTGCGACAATAATGAATTTGAATTTGGAAGCAACCCAATCGATTTTACGTGTTTCGATAACGACGGTGGCGACTGTGACACCTCGAGTGTTGTTGTTGTTGGATGTATGGATTCTGCTGCTTCTAACTTTATGCCAGAAGCACTCGAAGACGATGGTTCTTGCGAATACCTTAGTACAGAACTAATTGAAGCCTACCAAACCATAGCAGATTTAGAAGCTGCTTTACAACAAGCCGAGTTTGATAATTGTACTACTACAGAAGTATACATTCCTTTAACCTTACCTCAAGGATGGGGTATGTTTGGATACAGCTGTATGGAGCCCATGAATGTAGTCGAAGCCTTTTCTAGTGTGGTTAATCAATTGATTATTGTAAAAGACAATTACGGGAATCCTTACCTTCCAGAATTTAACTTTGACGGTCTTGGAGATTTGCATTATTCGCACGGTTATCAAATAAAAGTTACCGAAGAAATTACGGATTTATCGTTCTGTTCTATTATCGTAAATTCAGAAAACTCGAATGGCAACGAAATCTTTGGTTGTATGGACAATACTGCACTAAACTTTGATCCGCTGGCTAATCTAGACAATGGCTTATGCCAGTATGTAAATTCAAATTCGTTTAATTTGCCTTTGGACTTTGAAGGCGAATATTACGAGTTTGTAGATTTCGATGGTACTAGTACATTTGTTATACAGAACCCGAATCCTACAGACGTGAACCCAAGTGAAAATGTAGTGCGACATATAAGACATGGTGGCGAACTTTGGGCTGGAACTTACATTGTTACCAATCCAATAAACTTTAGCTCTAGTATTTTTAAAATGAAAATTCAAGCTCCAGCTGCAAACATACCTGTACTAATGAAACTTGAAAATGCCAATACGGGCGAATTTGTAGAGCTTATTGTAAATACGACTCTAGCCAACCAATGGGAAGAATTAACTTTTGACTTTGGAACTCCGCTTCAAAACAACTTGTATACGCAAGTAGTAGTAATATTTAATATAGGTGTAGTGGGCGATGGTTCAGAAAACTCAACGTATTACTTCGACGACATTATTAATGTAAATTAAAAAATTCGGTTTTTTAATAGATCGTGTCTTGTGCAAGTATGCATTCACTATTAATTACGGTTAAATTATAAGATTATTTAGCCAAACAAGAGTAGCTAAAAGGCCATCCTAATGGATGGCCTTTTTACAAATCAATATTGATTTTATTATAGGGTGGCGTACCATGACAAATAGGGTGACATAAGCCAATGTAGAGCTGAAATAACAACAAACATCTCTGACATAGTAATGTAAGCGTATCTTGTGCTAGTTTAATTTTATTTATTTTTCATGAGGTTTATCATTCTTTTTCTTTTCGCATTTTCTCAATTTTCCTTGGCTCAAAACCATCAGTTAGATAGTATTCAAAAAGTGCTTTTGACTTCTGATTCGCCTGAGCAAAAAGCTGACATTTATAAAAAACTGGCTTATTACTATATGTCACAAGATTATGGACTTGCTTTGTTGTATGCAGATAGCTCATTCTATATTTCGCAAAGTATAGGAGACACCATTATGCTAGCCGATTCGTATAGTTTATATGCTACCTTAAAATTAAGACGTGGCGATTTTGACGCTGCTCAAAAGAATTACAATAGTTATGAAGAATTATTTGAGGGCTTTGCTAATTCCAAATATTTAGCTAATGAAGCTTTTTTAACGGGGGAGTTAGGTGTTTTTCATTACTACAAGTCAAATTTGGATTCTGCTTTGATTTTTTTTAACAAATCGATTGAAGTAAACACCACACTCAATAATGAAAATGTTGTCGCTAGAATGCAATCTAATATTGGAACCATATTGTATCATGATGAGCAATACGATCAAGCATTAGTCTATTTTAGAAATGCACAAGCTATATTCGAAAGTTCTGTTAAAGACTCCATAGCTTTACTCAATGTATTCAATAATATTGCCTTAATTTTTAACGATTTATCAGACCCATCTAAAGCCATTGATTATTTTAATAAGGGTATTGATTTGGCTGAAAAACTAAATTCCGACATTAATTTAGAGATGCTCTATTTAAACTTAGGAACTTCTCTGGTGGAGCAAAAGAAATACGATTTAGCACTTGACCTTTTTGAAAAATCTTTAGTCATAAAAAAGAAGAACCAAATTCCTTATGGGATTAATTTGGAACGTATCGCAAGTCTATATTTTAAGAAAGGCTTACTAAAAGAGTCAAAAAAGTTCTACACTTCATCAATTGCCGAAATGAATAAATACCAAGATGAAATTCATCTTTTAGATGCACAATTGGGCTTAGTAAATGTTCATCTTGAGCTTAAGGAGTACTCTAATGCTGTTGTTGTACTAGAAGAAGCTTTGACAAAATTAGATCCAGATAAAGAGGATCAAAAGTTGTTAAGTATTTACAAGCAATTAATGCAAACCTATCTTTTAATAGAAAATATAGAAAAATCAAAATATTATAGTGAACTATTTTTAGTCGTAAACGATTCTGTTAATGATATTACCATTACAGGCAAAGTGTATGAAATGGAGAGTAGATTCCAATTAGCCCAAAAAGAGAATGAGGTGTTAATTCTTCAACAAAGTAATAAAATAGAACGTAATTATTGGCAAAAACTCCTCCTAGGTTCCGTTGGTATTGGTTTGTTTATTCTAGCAATTTTATTAATTATTATTTTTAGGTCCAGCACGCTTTCTAAAAACTTTAAAATTATAGAACTAGAAAATAAAGAGAAAAACACAGAAATACTAAACAATACAATGTTGCTGGCCAAGCAAAATGAAAGTGCTGCAAATTTTCTATTAGATCTAAAAGAATTAAAAACTGACTTTTCTTTAACTAATTTAAGCACTTTGCAAGATAAAATTAAAACATCCGTCAGCATTGAAAACTCTTGGGATGAATATTTGTCTTCATTTTATTTGTTAAACCCACGATTTATCAGGAATTTAAAAAGCTTAAATATCGAGTTAAGTTCTTCCGAAAAGCGATTGTCTGCGCTGGTAATACAAGGGCTTACGCTTACCGAAATAGGTAATATTATTAATATTGCACCCTCATCTGTAGGAAAGGCTCGCATAAGACTTCGTAAAAAACTAATGTTAAAGAGCAGTGATGATCTTGGTGAGTTTTTAGTATCACTCACCGAGTAGTGTTTTTATAGGCTTTTTAACAATTATACACGATTCGTGAGTTCATTTTTTTTTGCTTCAAATTTCGGCTGTCACCTAATTTGTGTGTTATTATTTTTACAATGCTTAAGATGTTATTGTATGTCAGTACTTTAATTTAAAAGTTACACACAATACTATCTTAACATCTATTTACAAGACTTGGTTTTATAATAGTATGTAATAACTAATATTACATCATTAGTTATGTTACTCATATGGGGATGGGAGTACTAAATGAATTTCTATAAATCAAATTCATTTATTGTTATCGCACATTTGTTGAATTTTGGGCTTTTGCTCGAATATTTTAAGCGTAATAATTTTCTAATCATTTAATCCAGAGGGGATTCAAAGAAGCCGCTTTTTAGTGGCTTCTTTATTTTTGTTTACTCTAGAATTGCTCTGTATCTTTTTCAATCTAATCGGTTTTATTAAATTCAAACCTACTCATTGCTCTCTTTTTAGCTCTATTAATGTCCCCGTTATTTATTCTAAATGTTGTAGTCAATTGTTTATATTTACAAAAATTAGTCCTCTCAGCTTATGAATAAATTACTATTCGCTTTTTCTTTTGTTTTCTTTGCTTCGGTAAAGCCGAACTCTTCCGCGCAAAACTTTCCTGTAGAACTTCCACAAGGATGGAGTATGTTTGGTTATACCTGTCTAGAGTCTGTAGATGTTATCGATGCTTTTTCCGATGTTTCCCAAAGTATTATCATCGTTAAAGATCATCTAGGTAATGCCTATCTTCCAAATTGGGCATTTAATGGTATTGGCGAACTAGAGTTTGCTAAAGGATATCAAATTAAATTGTCAGAACCTGTCAACGATTTTCAATTTTGTGCTCCCTCAGATCTGCTTTCAGATTCTAGTCAGGTGCTTGTTTCAGAGCTTCAACTTGAACTAGAGTTGGCGCTTCAAACAGTTAATAACCTACAATTAGAACTAGCAACGATTGTTCCCGAAGATGGAATAAGTCAGCTTGACGTGGATCTTGCAGTAAGTACGGCTCTGGCAAATTGCGCAAACTTGTGCGAACCCGAATATATTGAAGGTTGCAGTTGGATTGCAATTTGGGATCCGGTTTGTGGCTGCGATGAAACCACCTATTCGAATACTTCGCACGCATCTTGTTATGGAATTACCCAATATACTTTTGGCGAATGTGCGCAGCAAAATAAAATTGTAGGAATGTGGCAATTTTACAGAGCCGAAACCCTAGAAATGATGATTGACCAATGGACAGGATCTGCATGGACTTATGTTCAGGAGTGGTATCAAAATACATGGGTAGATTCTGAAATGTTTCTTGTCTTTTTTGAGGACGGAACCTTTGTAGATTATTATGCCGATGTACCAGTTAATAATGGTGTTTGGGGTGTTTTAGAAGACGGTACTTACTATTTCGATTATGTTTTTGAAACAACTAATACAAACGAGTATCTCGAAGGAAGAAGGTTTATAAACCTAGCCTGCGATAATAGCTATTCGATTACCTTCGAAAACAATGCAGATAGAATTGAGTACTACAAAACACCAAACACAACGGAGTGTACTATTTTACTCAATTATATGGTCGAATAAATAATTCATCAGCTCATAAGTACGGCTAATTATTTAGCCCAATTAAATGCTTTTTTATAAAAAAAATCTAGATAAGAAATACGCTTAAAATGGAAAAAACGGTATCAGAAGCAATCACCTATAGGCGTTCGGTACGCGTGTACAAAGACCTGAAGATTGAAGACCAGAAAGTTAAAGATTGTATTAAGAATGCGGCTATTGCCCCAAACAGCAGCAACCTTCAGTTGTGGGAGTTTTATCAAATAACCGATCCACAAAAATTAAGCAATTTATCTGCTGCTTGTTTCAATCAGTCTGCAGCAAAAACAGCCCAGCAAATGGTGGTGTTTGTGGCTCGTAAAGATCTATGGAAAAAAAGAGCTGCTGCAAATAGTACCTTTCTAAACAAAGGCTTTGATAAACCTAATTTAGACGAGCGTCAGCTAAAAAGACAAAAACAAGTAAATGCATACTACAGTAAAATAGTACCAGGAATTTACACCGACTTTCTTGGTATTTTCGGAATGCTAAAATTTTTCGTCTGTGCTCTTATTGGTTTTTTTAAACCTATGTACCGGCAAACCCGCTTAAGCGATATGCGTATTGTTGCGCATAAAAGCACTGCCTTAGCTGCACAAAACTTCATGATTAGTATGGCTGCAATAGGTTACGATACCTGCCCTATGGAGGGCTTCGATTCTAAACAAGTAAAACAAATTTTAGGTTTGCCACGCGGTGCAGAAATTACCATGGTGGTTAGTTGCGGCGTAAGAGCCGAAACCGGAGTATATGGACCGCAATTTAGAGTGCCCTTTGAAGAGGTGTATTTTAAAATGTAACGAAACTTGATAAATTTAAACGTAAGGCTACCAAACTCAAAACTAAGAACACCTATTTTTTCCTGCTTTATGCTTTAATTAACCTCCATGTAAATGAAAAATAGAATTTGTAAATTCCTAGCTCTTTTTATTTCCACTCTTTCTTTTGCTCAGTGTAACTTTTATGAGGTATCAATAAATACCACAACCGGAACTTGGGCAGAGGAAATGTCTTGGCTTTTGCTAAACAACAGCAATGAGGAGCTTGGAGCGTTTCAAGGGATAGAAGATTTTAACAACACCCAATACACAGACTTGTTTTGTCTGGAGCAAGGCTGTTATCAAATTAAAGCCATCGATGCATACGCAGACGGATGGAATGGTGGGGAAATAGAAATAGTTAGTCAAGGTGCATTCGGAGAAATTCAAACCTACAACTATGCTTTAATTGGCGACGATGTTTCTTTGGGTTACTTTTTCCTAGACCTTTCTGCTTCTCAGAATTGTGAGTTTACAATTCAAGGTTGTATGAATAGTTTAGCAGAAAATTACAATGAATTTGCCAATCAAGACGACGGCACTTGCATTGTTTTACAACAGTTTTATGCAACCGGATATTCAAGTCCGAGAGATTACTTTTTTTACAAGCCAAGTACTGCCCAATCCCAAGCTCCGCTTGTGTTTGTTGCACATGGTTACTCTGGATCTGCGTTAGAAATTATGAATTACTCTGGCTTTATAGATCTGGCCAACGAATTTGGTTTTGCCCTTTGTTTTCCTCAGGGAATAAAAGACGACAGTAACAATGCTTTTTGGAATGTAGGCTATAATTTTCATGAAGACGAAACGGTAAATGATGTGGTTTTTTTCACAGAATTAGCGCAGTACCTTCAAAGCACTTTTGGTTTGGCAGAAAGCAAAACCTTTTGTACCGGAATGTCTAACGGAGCAGACCTTTCGTACTTATTGGCTTGCGAAGCCTCAGAAACTTTCTCTGCCATAGGCTCCGTAGCTGGAACTATGTTTAATGGAATTATCAACAATTGTTCTCCATCCAGTGCTGTTTCTATTTTAGAAATACACGGAACAGAAGATGAGGTAACCTTGTACAACGGCGATTTAATCGACTCTTTCTGGGGGCCTTATCCCGGTCAAGAGGAGGTCCTGGATTTTTGGGTAGAAAATAATGAATGTTCTCTACTAGAGTCTGCGTATTTCCCGAATCTAAATACCAGCGATGGGAGTGAAGTATACGTTGAGAAATACAACAGTACGAGCGCAGCAATTTGGTTTTATAAAATTGAAGGAGGAGGCCATGATTGGCCTGGTTCGTCTGGTAATATGGACATCGATGCCTCTAGAGAAATATGGATGTTTTTTGAACAGTCTCTGCAAGAAAATACCGCAGTTCAAGAAGTACTTAAGAGCGCAAAGTTACCTGTAAAAACAATCGACTTCCTTGGGAGAGAAGCAAAGGGTAATGGTATGGTAATTGATTTGTTTGAGGATGGATCTTCCCAAAAAAGATTCGTTTTAGATTCGTTTTAAGAACTCTTTTAATTTTTCGTAAATTTACATACTAAATCGCCCCTAGCTATGAAAAAACTACTTTTCGCGTTTGTAATTATACCCCTGTTTTCTGTTGCACAAGAAAACGAATTATACCCAATTGAAGACACTGGTTTTCTTACTTATCTTCAAGTAAATTTTCCGCAAACTTTAGTAAACGATTCACTAAACATAAATGCCACCGCAGGTATTACCGATGTTAATGTAGATACTTTAGAGATCTTTAGTTTAGACGGACTTCAATATTTTTCCGATTTAACTACTTTAAATTGTGTTTCAAACAACTTAAGTACCTTGCCCGAATTACCTGCTCAAATCGAGTACATAAACTGTCAGTGGAACCAGATAGAAACCCTGCCAGAATTTCCGCAGAGCTTAAAAAACTTTGACGGAAGACACAACCTAATAACTGTTGTGCCAGAACTGCCCAACACTATGGAAGTACTGCGTGTTTGTTTTAACGAAGTTAGCACCATCCCGGTTTTACCAGACAGTTTAAAAATTCTTTTTTGTGCATACAATTACGAGCAGTTAACTTTTCTGCCAGACTTTCCAGACCACTTAGAGCAAGTGCTGTGTTTCGATAATGAGATAACACAGATTTCTGAAATTCCAGAAACAATGTTTAAGTTTATGATGCAGAACAATAGCATTAGTCAAATACCATCTATACCAAGGTCTGTAACTACGTTAAACCTAGCTAATAACCCAATTGAATGTGTAAATTACTACCCAGAACAAGTTGAAAGTCAGATGGAAATGTACCCACACTGTAACTTTATAGAGGAGTACACAGAACTTGTAGACTCTTTAGATTTTTACATCAATGCACATGCTATGCTTCAAGATTCTAATAACGAAGCACTGCAATATGTATCGGATTTACAAGAAACTATTGCTGGATGGAATACAAGTATAGACTTGCAAGAAGGTTGGAATATGTTTGGGTACTCCTGTCCTGAATCCGTAGCTGTTTCTGAAGTTCTTTTTAAGTACTCCAGTTTACTCTCTATTGTAAAAGACAACAACGGAAATGTTTACTTACCCGAGTTTGGTTTTAATGGAATTGGTTCCTTAAATAAAGGCTTTGGTTATCAAATAAAATTGTTGGAAGCTATTGATGGTTTTGGCTTATGCGACTAGTATCCATTTAAATTTTCATGCAATAGCTCGTTACACACTCTTATTAAACCGTCTATTTAAAACAATACAAGGTTTAAGTGTTTTTTCATACATTCGATTTTAAATACAATCCCCTTATGCTAAATTTAGTAAAAACCTTATTAGCAGTTGTAGTACTTACCGCTTCAACTTATTCAAATGCTCAGTCTACAAACTGTTCATCCGTAATAGTAAATGTAAGCTCTGGCTTACTAGACGATGCTATTGGTTGGAACATATCTGGCGGTGCCAGTGGTTGGCCACAAGCATCTGGAGGAGTAGGAATTACTAACGATTGTATTTTAGATGGCTGCTACCTCTTTAATATGTATGCCTCCAATGGATGGGGAGGTTCCATACTTACTCTTACCGTAAACGATGAACTTGTATACGAAGGCACATTAGAAGCAGGGACTTATGGAGGCGTCGATTTTCAAATTGGCACGAGTATTCCATGTGAGGATCCTTGTGTTTTAGTAGATTGTCAGGAAGGTTACGAATGCATAAATGGAGATTGTATTGAACTAGTTTCATACGGTTGTGAGTACGAAGGCGAACTCTACCCATTTGGATCTTTAATCGATCAGGAATGCAATGCCTGTTCTTGCACGGCTGGATTTAACCCAAACGCAGATGGCTTTTGGTCTTGTACAGAAATGGCTTGTGGTTGCACAGACGCTCAGGGTACGTATTACAACAATGGAGACCACTGGAGTATAGACGATTGTACCGATTGTTTTTGCGATGCGGGTGAAGTTTCATGTATGGCAATGTCTTGTGCCGAACCCGAATGTGAAAATCCAATATTTGTTGAAGGAGTCTGTTGTGCTGTGTGTGTAGAAGAACCCAATTGTCAGGACATCTCGATAAACTTAACTGCAGGTTGGAACATGATTGGTTTTGCTTGTACAGAAAATACGGACGCCATTGCATCTTTTGCTTCTATACTCAATAAACTAGTTATAGTAAAAGACGGAGCCGGACAAGCTTACCTTCCAGAATGGGAGTTTAATGGAATAGGAGACCTGGAAAGAGGTTACGGGTATTTACTTAAAGTAAGCGAAGAAATTACAGACTTTAACATCTGCGAATAAGACAAGAAAAAGCCACTCTGAGAGTGGCTTTTTTTATGCAAAATTAAATAGGTCTTTAGCTTTCACCAAGAGTTTATAAGTTCATAGGTACTTCCATAAGAAGTATTTTAGCACCTTTTTTAGCGGCAATATTTAGCTCATTTATATTCCATAAACCAAATCCATCTCTTTGCTCAAGATGCTGTCCGTTAATTACAGCTTCGCCATCAATCATAAATGCATACAATCCATTTCCTTTTGATCGAATTTGGTAATCAAGCTTTTTGTCGAGCTCAAAAGTCCCCATGTGAAACCAAGCATTTTGATGAATCCAAACACCCTGATCATCTTTGTTGGGAGAGAGAACTTGGTAAAAATCATTTTTCTGTTCGAGGCTTTTAATTGGAATTTGTTGGTACCTAGGCTTTACCTCTCTTTTATTAGAAAACAACCATATTTGCAAAAGTTTCAAGTCTATATGCTCTTCTGCATTGTACTCGCTATGTTTTACGCCCGTACCTGCACTCATTACCTGAATGTCGCCAGAGCTAATAACACTTTCATTCCCCATGCTGTCTTTGTGCTTTATACGGCCTTCTAGCGGAATGGTAATAATTTCCATATTGTCATGCGGATGCGTGGGAAAACCTTTTCCGCCCGCAATAGTATCGTCGTTAAGTACACGTAAAACACCAAAACTCATTCGTTCGGGATTGCGGTAATTAGCAAAGCTAAATGTATGGTTTGCTTTTAGCCAACCATGGTCTGCACTTCCTCTAGTATTGGCTTTATGCAATACAGAATTAAAGGTTGCTGTTTCCTTGTTTGGCATGTGGTTGTATCCTAAATTAGTTGCGCTTGTATCCTCTAAATTTTCTTCTGTACTTGCTAGTGCAGTACTTGGAAGCATGCCTGCCGCCAAACTTGTAACCAAACCTTTTAGTATAAATTCTTTTCTTTTCATAGCTTAAATATAAGTCTGTATATTATAAGCACTAGGCCAGCTAAAAAATTGCTGGCCTAATCTACTTGTGTCTAATTAAATACTGCTTTTTACGCTTTGTTTCGTAGCTGTTTTCGCTGCATGCGAGCCGTCACAATTTCCATTTGGATCTTTTGTTTTACCACAACCGCATTTGTTTGCTTTTCGATTTTCGTTCATTTCAATTTTTTTTAAGATTAACACTAAAATTTAATAATACAGCTTTAGCAGCTTGCAGTAAAATGGGTTAGTGCTCTAAATAATTTAACTATACCAAACTTCTGCTTTTTTGTGTAGCTAAACATTAACCTAGATTAAGATATTAGGACTGATATACCTATCAATTTAATGCTTTTGGGTAAGTTTTGTGCTGCTTTAAATTTAACTTATTTATAAGTAAGCTTTAAAAATCCTATTGTCTTTAGATTTGTTTTTGTAAGGTATGAACACAAGTTCCCAAACTCATTCAAGTATTATTAGTACCTACTATCCACCAGAAATACCTTCAGCCACTTTAGTGTTTCAAAGTCACCAAACCCCACAAACAAATTCAAATACATACGGTACAGTGTTGGTTGGCCAAGTAAACACATTAGATAGAGTAAACATCCCTGATGGCTTGGACGACAGTCATTGTCATCAAAATACCTATTACCAATACGACAAGCCCGACGAAAATTTTTTCGAAGAAACAGGCTTATTAGAAACCGATTACAGGCAAACCTTTTTGGCTGGAAAACTAGCCAAAAGCTCCACCGACAAACCCTACATGAACACCACTTGGTATAGCTACGACGAACAGGGCCGCCTGGTATGGATGGTACAAAATATTGCAGGTCTGGGTATAAAAACAGTAGACTACCAATACGACTCCAAAGGAAATATAGCAGACGTTATTTACCAAAAGCACCTGGCCACAGAAGCCTTTTACCACAAATACCTATACGATGTAGACAACCGACTGCTAAAAGTAAAAACAAGCACCAACGGAACCAGTTGGGAAAAAGAAGCCGAATACCAATACTATGTACACGGCCCATTAAAGCGGCTAGAGTTGGCAGACGATTTGCAAGGAATAGACTACCTGTATACGGTGCAAGGACAATTAAAAAGTATAAACTCGCCCAATTTAGGCGCCACTGCTTCGGATATTTTTAAAGACCCCGGAGCAGACGGTACCAACGAATTTGCCACCGATGTATTTGGAATGAGCATAGACTACTTTAGCGGCGACTACACCAGAGAGGGCACCTACGTAAATAATTTAGGTGGAGTAAGCAGTACTTATAGCGGAAACATAAACGCCCTGCGTTGGAACACCCAAGGCATGAGCTTGGCAGCCAGCGGCAAACAAAACATGTACGCCTACAGCTACGAAAACCACAACTGGCTTAGCGGGGCAGATTTTGGTGTGTACACACCAATTACAACACAAAACGAAGCAAACGGGAGCAATACATTACTAAATTTAGGATCCGATCGTCCCGCTTTTACACCAAACAGCCAACAAGACTACCAACTGAGCAATGTAAGTTACGATACAAACGGAAACCTACTAAGTCTGAGCAGAAACGGTTATACAGATACAAACAACGGGCTAACCAACACCATGGATGCACTCTTGTACAAGTACGCCACCAACACCGCCGGCAAGCGTATAAACAACAAATTGACTTACATAAACGACGTAACGCACAACAACGACTATGCAGATGTACAAAACCAAGCCCCAAACAACTACCAGTACAACAAAATAGGACAGTTGGAAGCCAACCAGCAAGAAGGCCATTACTATACCTACGATGCTTACGGCTTATTAACAGGAGTATACACAGACGAAAACCACAGCCATAAAGTGGCAAAATACTTTTACGACGACAAAGGTTTTAGAGTACGAAAAATACTTTACCAGGATGGAGGGACCAATTTACAAAGCTCCGTAACCTGGTATGTAAGAGACGCCTCGGGTAATTTACTCAGCCTGTACGAGCAAGATGTAGCAGCCTTAGAAGCAATCCAGCAAACCGACTTGCCTATATACGGCTCCAGTAGAATAGGACAGTACCAAGCCCACAACGAAGGCCAAAAAACCTACGAGCTTACCGACCATTTAGGCAATGTAAGAGCCCTAATAGAAAGAGAAAAAGTAGGAGGTTTTGCACAAACCACCATGGTAAGCGACTACTACCCTTACGGAATGAAAATGCCGGGCAGACAAATGATAGGCGAAACACCTTACCGCTACAGCTACCAAGGGCAGTTTGCGGAGAAAGACGAAGAAACTGGTTTGCACAGTTTTGAGGCTCGTTTGTGGGATGCTCGTATTGCCCGATGGACTTCCATGGATCCTGTAGAGAACTTTTTTAGTCCCTATGCAGGAATGCACAACAACCCTTTAAGTCAAGTAGATCCCGATGGGAGAGATCCGCTAACAGCGACAATAATCATAGGCTTTGCTGTTTTTGGAGGTGTAGTTAATGCATCTATGAACTATCAGGAAGGTGCTGGTTTTATGGATGTTTTGGGTAATTTTGCTGTTGGTTTTGTAGCTTCAGGAGTAGCTGCAGTTGCGGTAATTGCTGCAACGCCATTAGTAGCTGGCGCTTTAGTGCTGGGAACATGCCTTTTGATTTTGGGAGGTATGTACCTAAAAAGATACTACAAAGTAAGGCGTATGCTTAGCCAAACACTTTTAAAAACACCCATTGTAGGGCCCTTAATACGCCTGGTTTACCTAGGGCGTTTTGCCCGAGCCATGTACTTACTTCTTAAAGCAAAGGTGCCCATACTTCAAGCACTAGACCTCGTAAACCAAATGATTTTGTTTATTCCTTTAAACGAAGCACTTAGCAAGGCAAAAAACGAAATTGAAAAAGGAGGCAACCTAAGCCAAGGTCTGCAAAAGGAAGCCTTGTTTGATTTGCGTTTTAGAGCACTCTTAAAAGTAGCCGAACAAAGCAATAGCCTTGCGTTAGTGTTTAACCGAATTGCCCTGCAATATGCTCAGGAACTTACCTACCGATCCAAATTAATGCGCGAGCTTATAGAGCCTTTGGTTATTATTGGTTTAGGCTTAATTGTAGCACTTATTTTAGTGGCCATGTACCTGCCTATTTTTAACATGAACTCGGGCTTATAATAGTAAGCAAACAAATAGTTTAGCGTTTTCATTTTGATTTCTGTTAAGGCTTTGTTTATTAAATTAATCTGTATATTAGTAAACAATTTATTTATATAGATTACTAGTTTATTTTGTAAGAAATTCAACATATAATTTCGATTGTCCTCCTCAGTTTAGTGTAAAATAAAAAGCTGCTTTTTTTAGGCACTGCATAACTGTTTTCATTATAAATGGAGGATAACTAAATAGACAATGAAAAAACACACCAGAGGTATAATTCTGAGGGTATTCATTTTTTTGTTCATAATTACATTACTATTGGTCAAATTAATGTGAATGGCGCGCACGAAGATTATAGTTACAAAAATGTATTACCTAGCCAACCCTCTCCAAATGTAGCATCTCTAGGTAAATATTCAGATATACCTGTAAGCTTAAATACGGGGATTCCAGAAATTTCTATTCCATTATATGAAATCATGTACCTGCCTATTTTTAATATGAACTCGGGCTTATAATAGTAAGCAAACAAATAGTTTAGCGTTTTCTTTTTAATGTTGATTTCTGTTAAGGCTTTTTTTTATAAAATTAATTCGTAGTTTAGCAAACAATACAACTATATAGATTACTAGTTTTCTATTTGTAAGAAATTTAATATATAATTTCGATTGTCCTCCTCAGTTTAGTGTAAAATAAAAAGCTGCTTTTTTAGGCACTGCATAACTGCTTCCATTATAAATGGAGGATAACTAAATAGATAATGAAAAAAATACTACTCAGCGGACTGCTTTTAAGTTCCTTATTGTTGGGCTCTAGCCAATCGGTAGAGCATGTACACAACTTGCAAATTTCACTTCAGTTTATAAACCCACTAGACGTTATAGAACAACAAAACAATGTTTTGGATTCTTTAGCCTCAGATTCGGTAGCTATAACTGTTCGCTTTAGCGTTGCAGACACCCTAAACTTACAAGGCATTACCTGTCGTTTAATGCAAGATTCTCAAAATCTAATAAACGAATTCTACTTTGACTTTAGCGCTTATGCCTTCGATTATGAAAGCAGCCTTTTCCGAGAACAAAATTACCTAATGAGCACCTTGGGCGTGCATAACTATTCCCCACAAATACTCGTAAAGGTGAAATTACACTATACAGAATTCGATACAGAATTCTACTCTAAATCTGTAAATAACTAACCAACAATAAAACAAACCCAAACAGAATGATCAAGATTCAAAGTATTGCCCTAACATTAAATTTAGGACTCAACTTTACAATACCGACTAAGAAATGATACCGCTTCCTGTCGAAAATAAATTGACACTCCACCAAAAGCCTCTACTGTTTACTAATTAAAATTATTATGAACAAACTACTATTTGTATTATTGCTTTTACCATTACTTTCTAAAAGTCAGGATAAGGTTTTATTTATCGAATTAGAAAATGAAAAATTTGAAATAGCAAACAGGGATTTTTACATCTCCAAAGTAATTGATGAGCGTATTGAAAAGGACATAATAGGTGTTTCTCAAAAGGGCATGTTCAATAAAAAAATAGACACAAAATTTAAAGATGGACTAGAAGTTACTTTAGATAATTTCATACAAAATTCCATGCCCAAAGAGCAGGGACAAAGAGCAGTTCTTATTAAAATTAGGGAACTTCAGATTTCCGAATTAACTGAAGTAATGAGCGAAACAGGAACAGCTTGGGTTAAAATGGATTTTTTTGCATACAACGATTCAAATCAATTAGTCAAAGTATTTCAAACCGGTTCTAAAGCCGAAAACACTATTTCATATGACGTTACAAAGTATCATGAAAAAAGAATTAGACATATTATTGTAGATTGCTTAGAAAAGTTCTCGACCTCGATCTGGATGGATTATTTGACTACTCCACTAGTTAATAGACAGGAAATGGAGCTTTTTATTTCCGATGATTTGACTCGAGGTTTGTACAAGAATTTTGAGGAATTCTTATCAAACAAACCCAGCATTACAGATGGGTATTACATAAAATCTAAACCTAGAAAACATGTAAAATGGAATAAGACGAATTCTTACCTTATAAAACATTCAGACTCTAAAAAGAACATTAATAATATCTGGGGTTTTTCTAATGGTGATTCGGCTTTTATCCTACATCAACAAGAATATTACCCAATTGTATTAGCCGAAAATTCATACCGTTTTGTTGGTTATGATAAAATTAACTCAGCATTTGCAGTCGGATTTTACGGAGGAGGACTTATTGCAGGAGCGTCTCAACTTATAGAGTTGAATAAAGCTAAAAATAAGCCAACTACATATTCCATCGATCTGTTTACTGGCTTTCCCACAAAAGAACCCATTAATATTTTAAATACAATTGTAAAACTCTATGTTTACAGAGGACGCAAAAATGAGCAAAGTTCATCTTTAGCTTTTCTAGTGGACGATAGCTTGAAATATACTTTTGTTCCAAACTCATACCTAGCTCTGAGCTATAAATTAAAAGAATCTCCAATAAAAGTTTGCTATGGCCCAAACCTAGATTTATGTGTAGAGGTAGAGCTTAATGAAGAAGAAGATACGTATGTTAAGTGTACATTCTTGAGTACTGAAGAAATTCCTTTGGTACATAAAGTAAAAACCACCAAAGGCGAATTTGAAGTTTTTACCCCTAAAAAAGTTCAGAAAAAAAGAGACAAACAAAAATTAAAAAACAAATATTCAGATTGAATTTTTTAAGGATTGTAGCTAAAGCCCAACTCATTAATGTTTTGGTTTTAAGCTCTTTTATTTATAGTTAAAAGCCGCTCCAAGTAGAATATTCTTCCGACTTTTGCCCTAAGTAAAAACAAAACAATGAATTTACAAGAATTGATCAACTCCCCGGAGGTAAGCATCGTAGATGTACGTACTCCAGAAGAGTTTGCCGGCGGAAATGTTCCAGGATCCTTAAACATTCCTTTAAACGAAGTGGAAGCCCGCATAGAAGAATTAAGAAACATGCAACCCCTCGTTTTGTGTTGCTTATCTGGCGGACGCTCTGGCCAAGCTACCGATTATCTGCTTTCTAAAGACTTTACAAACGTTGCCAACGGTGGTGCTTGGGCCATGGTAAATGCTCAAAAACGCACAGATGTTTAATTTTTTAAAAAGACTCTTTAAAACAACCAACTACAAAGAGCTACTAGAGCAAGGAGCAATAATTATAGACGTGCGATCTGAGGCAGAATATAAAAGAGGTCATATAAAAGGAGCTCAAAACATTCCACTTCAAAAAATAAGCACACAAAGCCAAAAAATAAAATCCTTAAACTGTACCATTATTTTGTGCTGTGCTTCTGGTATTCGATCTGGCCAAGCAACTTCTGTATTAAAATCTGCAGGAGTAACCGCCCTAAATGGTGGAGGTTGGTCTTCTTTAAATTCTAAAATTTAAACCTAGCATTCTAATGAATAAAATCACCGCAATAATCCTCCTTATTAGCTCATTGGTTTTTACCTTTTGTGGCAATACACAAACCATAAAAAATGTTTCTGCTCAAGAGTTTAAAGTACTCGTAGCATCGGGTAACGGAATTGTATTGGATGTAAGAACCCCGGAAGAAGTTGCCAGTGGTAAAATCGAAAATGCCAGTACACTCAACTATTACGATAAGGATTTTGAATCTAAGCTCGCCTTTATTCAAAAAGACAAGCCTGTTTACGTGTACTGCAAAAGTGGAGGCAGAAGTAGTAAGGCAGCAAAAATATTAACAGAATTAGGTCAGTTTGAGGTGTACAACTTGTCTGGTGGAATGCGCGCTTGGGAAAAAGCCAAACTTCCAGTTGTAGCCTCCACTGTAGTTAAAGATGCACATATAAAGTCCTTGTCTGTTGCCGAATTTGATGCTTTGTTAAAAACAAACAAAAAAGTTTTGGTAGATTTTCATACCCAGTGGTGTGTGCCCTGCCGAAAAATGGTTCCGATTATAAACGAGTTGGAAGAAAGCCTAAAAGACCAGGTGTTTGTAGTACGCATAGACTTAGACCAAAGCAAAGCCCTTACAGAAAAATACAACATTGCATCCGTACCCACTTTTTTACTCTTTACCGATGGAGCAGAAGTATGGCGCCAAGCCGGCATAATGAGTAAGGATGAACTACTAAAGCAGCTTCAATAGTACCTTGCTTGTTTTTCAGCTCTTTTTGTTAAATTTAAAGAATGAAAAACCAAATTTATAGTGCATGAAATACATAGCGAGCAGCCCATCCGACTACATCGATCAGCTACCAGACGATAGAAAAGTAGTAATTACCAAACTCAGAGCACTCCTAAAACAAAACTTAGCTCCAGGTTTTGAGGAACAAATGAGCTACGGAATGATTGGCTATGTAGTGCCGCATTCCATATATCCTGCGGGCTACCATTGTGCGCCAGAATTGCCCCTGCCCTTTATAAGTATGGCCTCCCAAAAGAATTTTGTGGCTTTTTACCACATGGGAATGTATGCCAACAAACAATTATACGATTGGTTTGTAGCAGAATACCCCAAGCATTGCAAGCGCAAATTGGACTCGGGTAAAAGCTGTATCCGTTTTAAAAAAATGGACGACATACCTTACGAGTTACTAGCAGAACTGGTTTGTAAAATGACCACTTCAGAATGGATACAATTGTACGAAACAACTTTCAAGTCGAAATAAAATGAAGCAATTTGAGCTTAAACCTTTTTAGGCATCTTAACAAAGCATATGGGCAAATGCTTTCTCAAAAATTAAAACTATTCAGTACGTCTTATTAATCCTGCATTAATTTGTATTTTTGCCAGCTATGAAGAAGCTAAAGGTTCTAGATTTGGACTTTGAAATTTACCTAGAAGAAAAGATTTTAAAAGAGCAGGTTACCCGCCTAGCTAAAGAAATTTACTTAGAGTTAAATGGAAAAACACCTCATTTTGTAGCTGTATTAAACGGCTCTTTTGTATTTGCATCCGATTTACTTCGAGCTTATCCTGGCGATTGCACCATATCTTTTGTAAAATTAAGTTCTTACAAGGGTATGCAAACAACGGGTAAAGTACAAGAGTTAATTGGTTTAGGAGAGCTGCAACAAGAGCAGGCAATTGTGGTATTAGAAGACATTGTAGATACCGGAACAACTCTTTTAAAAATCGATGAAATCTTTAAGCGCAAAGGCAGAGAATGGCAAATTGCAAGTTTGTTTTTTAAACCAGAAGCGTACCAAGGAGCTAGAAAAATTAACTACGTTGGTTTTGAAATTCCAAATGATTTTATTGTCGGTTACGGCCTCGATTACCAGGGCTTTGGTCGGAATTTAAAAAACGTTTATCAATTGGCGAAAGCCTAAAAAATATATATGCTAAATTTAGTTTTGTTTGGACCTCCGGGTGCTGGAAAAGGAACTCAGTCTGCCTTATTAATTGATAAGTACCATTTAGTACATCTTTCGACCGGCGATATTTTTCGGTACAATATGAAAGAAAATACCGAATTGGGGAAATTAGCCAAATCATACATCGATAAAGGTGCACTTGTACCAGATGAGGTTACCATTGGAATGTTAGAAGCAGAAGTAAACGCCAATGCCAGTGCAAAGGGATTTATTTTTGACGGCTTTCCAAGAACCAATGCTCAAGCCGAAGCCTTAGATTTATTTTTGAGCGCCAAAGGATCCGAAATTTCTGCCATGCTGGCTTTAGAAGTTGAAGAACAGGAATTGGTAGTGCGTCTTTTAGAAAGAGGCAAATCCAGTGGTAGAGCAGACGATCAAAATCCAGAAATTATAAAAAATAGAATTCAAGTTTACGAAAACGAAACCGCAATCTTGAAAGACTATTACAGTGCTCAAAATAAATTTGTAGGCGTAAAAGGTGTAGGCTCCATAGCGTCTATTACCCAAAGCTTATGTAAAGAAATAGATACTCTACTATAGTGGCTGTAAACGGATCAAATTTTGTCGATTATGTAAAAATTCATTGTGCTGCCGGACACGGTGGAGCTGGATCTGTGCATTTACATCGCTCCAGACTTACCGCCAAAGGTGGCCCAGATGGTGGCGATGGTGGTCGTGGTGGTAATATATACCTGAGAGGAAACGATCAAATGTGGACCTTACTCCACTTAAAATACAAAAGACACGTTAAAGCCGGTAGAGGTGGAGGCGGCTCTTCCAACAATAGTTTTGGCGACGATGGAGAAGATAAATACATCGATGTTCCGCTAGGTACCGTTGTTAGAGATGCTGATACTCAGGAAATTATTTTTGAAGTAACCCAGCACGGCGAAGAAACCATTGTTCGAAAAGGTGGTATGGGCGGTAGAGGAAACTCTTGGTTTAAAAACTCGGTAAGACAAACACCCCGCTATGCTCAGCCCGGCACCGAAGGTGAGGAAGGTTGGAACATTCTGGAACTTAAAGTTCTTGCAGATGTTGGTTTGGTTGGTTTTCCAAATGCAGGTAAATCTACTTTACTGTCTGTTATTTCTGCTGCAAAACCCAAAATTGCCAACTATGCCTTTACTACACTTGTGCCTAATTTGGGTATTGTAGCCTACAGAGACGATCGTTCTTTTGTAATGGCAGATATACCAGGTATTATAGAGGGAGCCAACGAAGGTAAAGGTTTAGGAATTCGTTTTTTACGTCATATAGAACGCAACTCTACACTTTTGTTTTTGGTTCCGGCCGATGCAGACGATATTGCTAAAGAGTACGACATTCTTCTAAACGAATTAGAATTATACAATCCAGAACTACTGCATAAAGATAGGCTCTTAGCTATTTCTAAATCCGATATGCTGGACGACGAGCTGCAAGAGGAGCTTTCTAAAACACTTCCTGTGGGAGTTAAAACAGTCTTCTTCTCTTCTGTTGCTCAACAAGGATTAATGGAGTTAAAAGATCTAATCTGGCAGCAGCTAAATGATTAGCAAATTACTACAATGGGATCAGGATTTGTTCTTGCTACTTAACGGTGCAGGAACCTCATCTTTTGATCCTTTGTGGGTTTTCATTTCTTCCACTAAATCAGCAATACCCATTTTCGTGCTGATCATTTTTTTACTCTTAAAAAAACACCGCGCTGCTTTTTGGCAAGGTTTAGTGCTTACTGCATTTGTGGTGGGCTTGGCAGATTTTATTTCGGTTCATGCGTTTAAAAATGTGTTTATGCGTTTGCGTCCAAGCCACACGCCAGAACTGCAAGATGCCATCAGGTTGCTCGTTTCCAAAGGGGGTTTGTACGGTTTTGTATCATCGCATGCAGCCAATTTTTTTGCACTCTCTGCTTTTGTATCTCTGCTTTTTTCTGAACGCAAATTTCTGTCTTACTTTCTATACGCTTGGGCTATTTTGGTAGCCTACAGCCGTATTTATGTAGGCAAACACTTTCCTTTAGATGTTATAGGCGGAGCTGTTTTAGGTATACTTATCGCAAAAATTGTGTTTTGTCTACTAAGCAAACTCAAGGAAAAGTATAAATTAGCCTTATGAATGTAATCGCTATATTTTTAGGTGGAGGCTTAGGCAGTTTATGCAGGTACGGTATAGGTAAATTTACTGCGGCTTATTTTGCTTCTACTTTTGCCTTTGCAACCTTATTTTCTAATGTAATAAGTACGCTAATACTAGCTTTATTTATTTATGTTTTTCAAGCCAAACTCGGTTTAAACGATACTTGGAAATTGTTTTTAGTTACCGGTTTTTGTGGTGGTTTTAGCACCTTTTCTACCTTTAGTTTCGAAACCTTCGAGATGCTTCGCAATGGACAAACAAGCCTGGCAATTCTCAACATAGTTCTCAGTATTTTAGCCTGTTTACTTTTACTCTTTCTTGTGTACAAATTCAGTACTTCAACTCATTAATCAGCTTTTTTAATCGCCTCAATATGAAACGTGTTCTTGCTATACTTTGCATTCTTACTTACAATGTTTTTGCTCAAACAGATCAACCTAAATTGGTGCTGGGTATTGTAGTAGATCAAATGCGTTACGATTACATTAACCGTTACTGGGATGATTTTAGCGAAGGCGGTTTCAAACAACTCGTAACAAAAGGTTACAACTGTACCAATACTCACTACAATTTTATTCCCACTTATACCGGACCTGGTCATGCATCTATTTATACAGGAGCAACTCCCTCTAGTCATGGTATTATTGCCAATTCTTGGTTTAACAGAAGCACTGAAAAGTATAATTATTGTGTTTCGGATTCTACCATGAATACTGTGGGCGCAGACAATGCATCGGGCAAAATGTCGCCCTCCAAAATGTTGAATACTACTTTTGGAGATGAACTGCGTTTGTTTAGCATGAACCGCTCTAAGGTAATTGGCGTTGCATTAAAAGACCGATCGGCAGTATTACCAGCTGGACATATGGGAAACAATGCTTTCTGGTTAGATTCTGAAACGGGCGATTTTGTTTCCAGTTCTTTTTACGGTGCAAAACTGCCCAAATGGGCTCAGCGTTTCAATCAGAAGAATTTATGCGAAACGTATCTTTCTCAAAAGTGGGATTTACTTCTCGATTCTAGTGCATACGACGAAAGTTTAGCAGACAACAGCGCTTACGAAGCCGTTTTTACCGGTGAGGATGCTCCCGTATTTCCGCACGATTTACCAATGCTTACTCAAACCAACGGCAAAGGAATTATTAAATCTACTCCTTTTGGAAACAGCTTAACCAAAGACATGGCTATTGCAGCCATAAAAGGAGCGCAACTAGGCGAAGATAAGTTTACAGATGTGTTGGCAGTAAGTTTTTCCTCTACCGATTATGTGGGGCATCAATTTGGTGCAGACTCTAGAGAAACGCAAGATACGTATTTACGATTGGACCGCGATCTGGCAGATTTACTTAGCTATATAGACGAAACTATAGGAATGGAAAATGTATTGGTGTTTTTAACCGCCGATCATGGAGCCGTAAGAACACCTGCTTACCTGAAAGATAGAAAGGTTCCGGCGGGTTATTTTGATGCTGAAGAGCCGATAAAAGAACTCAAATTATTTCTACAGAATATATACGGCGTTGGCGCTTGGGTCCAATCCTACGGAAATGCACAGCTTTTTTTAAACAGAGAATTAATTTTTAAACAATATTTAAATTTAGAAGAGGTTCAGCAAAAAGCGGCAGATTTTATGCTTCGTTTCGATGGTGTGCAAAAAGCGGTTACCTCACGTTCTTTGGAGCGCAGTGAGTTTACTGCCGGAGTAGTAGCTTCCCTTCAAAACGGATGCAATCAAAAACGATCTGGAGATGTGCTTTTGGTTTTAGATCCTGCCTGGATAGAGTACAGTCATACTGGAACCACACACGGTTCTGGTTATACGTACGACCAGCATGTGCCTTTAATTTGGTATGGTTGGAAAGTGCAACAAGGAACTACAAATGAGCGAATTGCAATTACAGAAATTGCACCTACTCTTTCGAATGTATTGGGTATTAGTTTTCCAAACGGATCGCTTGCAGAACTTATTTCTTTACCGCTTAGCGAATAAGACTTACGATACCTCTGAGCTTATGATTTGTATCTGCTATAGTTTTGTAATCTATTAAATAGACGTAGGTATCGCTCTTTCGATTCTTGTCTAACGTATCATTTCTGGTTTTATCTTCACCGTTCCATTTAGGCTGTTTGCCCTCTTGGTCAAATACGATTTCTCCCCAGCGGTTAAATATTTGCATTCGATAACTTTCTACATTGGTATAGCTTGCATAAAAATCATCGTTTACCAAATTATTATTTGGCGAAAATACATTGGGCACCCAAAAGGTATGTTCAAATTCTACAAACAAATCTACGCTAGAAGAGTCGATGCACTCGTATTGGTTTTGTACATATTGCCAAATGGTAAAATCTCCGATAGATGGAATTGTATATTCCGGCTCGGACTCTGTACTCGTATAACCCGAACTAAATTCGTACAAGAAGGAATTGGCATGCAAGGAATTGTTGGTTATTTGAACCGCTTCGTTGTATATTAAACTATCCGATAAAAGACTGAACGAGGAAATAGGTTGTGGTACTACAGTAATGTAATTTGTTAGGTTTACATTATCCTTGCATAGGCTGTTAAGGTTTGTCACACTTAAAGAGATGTCGTAAGATCCTTCGGTATAAGTGCCAACAGGATTCGTTTGGTTACTTACTATTCCGTTGTCTAAATTCCATTCAAAAGCATATTGATTGGGGTTTAATAGACTGCTAAACTCTACGGTAAATGGTTCGCAACCTGCTGTTGGTGTACTTTCAATTTCTAAATTTTCAATTCCAATTATTTGTACCGTTTCTTGCACGGCATTTTCGCAACTATAATACAGAACATTTAGGGTGACTAATTTTTGTCCAATGGAAGAAAAATAGACCGCAGTAGGATTTTCTAAAAATGAAGTTTGAGGACTGGCATCGGGGCCAAAATTCCATTGAAAAACAGAGCCAGCAGGATAGGTTCCTTCTGCAGTAAAGTTGAATAAATTATCCTCCAAACATTGAGCTTCTTGAGCTGGTATTTCTGGAAATATTGCGTCGTCGTATATTTCTATGGTAGATGTAAAGGTTTCATCGCAGGTGCCATACATAACATTAAAACTTACAGGGAAAGTTCCGATAGCCGGAAATACAATATTAGATGGGTTTAGTTGATTGGAGCCTGAAGGGCTTGTTGTCGCTCCAAATTCCCAATTAATAATAGCATCAGTAGGAATAATACCTTCACCCGAAAAGGCAAAGGAATTGACACTAAAACATTGTGGATTGGGCGTAGTAAAAAAGGGCTCTAGATTAAGGATTTCCACTGTTTCTTGCACGGCATTTTCGCAACCATTGTGCAAAATATTTAAGGTGATTAATTGATTTCCACTAGATGAAAATGAAACGCCTGTTGGATTTTCTTGAGAGGAGGTTTGAGGATTGGCATTCGGTCCGAAATTCCATTGAAAATTAGAACCAGTTGGATAGGTTCCGGCTGCCGAGAAGTTAAATACGTTTCCTTCCAAACACTGAGAAGCTTGGACTGGAATGGTCGGAAATATAGTTTCGTCGTAAATTTCTACAGTCGAAGTAAAGGTTTCGTCGCAATTATCAAATACCACATTAAAGCTTACAGGGAAAATTCCAACGGTTGGAAAAACAATGTTAGAGGGATTTAATTGATTGGAGCTTGTTGGTGTCGATGTCGTTCCAAATTCCCAGTTAAATACTGCATTTTCTGGTATAATGCCTTCTGCTTCAAAAGAGAAAGAATTAGTGCCTAAACACTGCGGATCGGGTGCCGTAAAAACAGGGTTTAGCTCGGTGTATAATGGAAAGCTAACGACATTTGTATCGGCACAAATGGTGTTTGGATTGGCAATTAAAGTTACCGTATAGTTTCCAGTATCTGGATAGGTATAATTGGGCTCAAACTCTGCAGATGTTGCATTTCCGTTGCCAAAATCCCATAAATAAGTATTTGCGTTTAGACTTCCATTTGTAAAGCTTACCGTAAGGCTGTTGCAGTACCAAGAGCTTAAGGGTATGGAAGAAGTAATTACATCACAGTCTACTATTAAAAAACGAAAATCTCGTACCACAGAATTAATCAAGACTCCATCTCTATACTCTTCAACCTTAATGCCTATAATGTACATACCCATTTGGTTGGGCGTTCCGGTAATAATACCCGTATTCGCATCTATACTTATTGCCGGATTAGCATCTAGAGGGTAGTTTTCGGAATAACCTGCAGTCCATGGAACGGCTGTAAATGGAGGTGGTGTAATAAGAAGAGGATCATTAGTGTCTGCTCCATGAAATGGAGTGGTAAGTGAATAAACTAATTCATCACCATCTGGATCTGTAGCACTGAGGTCTACAATAATGTCATCGCCCAAGCAAAGTGCCAGTGGCGGATATTCGTTAAAGGACGGGCTGCTGTTGCAATCCGAAATAAGTTCTGAGCCAGGAATGTTTGTGGTATACGTATTTCCATAAACCCCAGGGGTATCTACATTTATAATGGAAGGATTTCTGCAACAACGTTGGTAAGCTAATTGGTAGCCACCCACAATTGGTGGCAGCTCTACTATTACCGTATAAATTCCTCTAAGTACGCAAAGATCTGTTGGGAGTGCCAAACATTCGTTTCCTACCGTTTCATCACTTAATTCTATAGATTCGGGATCTGTTATTGGGATAGAATCTATTAGATTGTTTGAGCTGTCGTAAATAGATAATGTTCCCGAGGCATCAAAAGTAATCCCAGTTGTATTACTCGGGCCACAATCAACATACATGATTAGTGTGATTTCGTACAAATTATTTCCCAGGCAATTGTAGGTCATTTCTCCACCAATTAAATGCGAAGCGTAGGAAAAAAAGCTAAGACAACTTAACACCAAGAGTAATACTACTTTTTTCATAAGATATGAGTTGCTCTAATTTCTACTTGATATGGTTAACAAAAACTATTCCTTTTTTCTACAAATCATTAACCCATCTCTTAAGGGAAGCAAGAGGTTTTCTACTCTAGAATCTAGTTGAACCTTGCGGTTGTAAGCTAGCAAAGCTAGGGTAGCTTTATCGCCCTTGTCTATTTCCTCAATTACTTTTCCGGACCACAAAACATTGTCGGCAATAATCCAACCACCCGGTTTAATTTTATCTATTAATAAGTCAAAATAGAGGGGGTAGTTTTTTTTGTCGGCATCTATAAACGCCAAATCTATTTCGAGTTTTAACTCCGGAATAAGCTTGCTGGCATCGCCAATGTGCTGAACTACTTGGTGCTCCAAACCTGCTTTTTTAAAATAACGCGTATTCATTTCTTCCAGTTCCTCATTTACATCTATGGTATGAAGCACACCATCTACTGGAAGTCCTTTAGCTAAACATATAGCCGAATAGCCCGTGTAGGTTCCTATTTCCAAAATGCATTTAGGCTGCATCATGCTACTTAGCATGGTTAAGAATTTTCCTTGTAAATTTCCCGAAATCATTCTGGGGTTAAGTACCGAGGTATGGGTTTCTCTATTCAGTTCTTCTAAAACAGCATCGGCAGCACTGGTGTGCTCCTTGCAGTAATCGTCTAGTTTTTTTGAGATGAATTCCATTTAAATTTCTTTGGGTTCGAAGGTAATAGTGCTTAAAGCTTCCTCGTCGAAAATTTCTTGAGCAACTTGCTGAAGCTCTTCTGCCGTAATGGCTAATATTTTGTTTTTTGATTCTTCTACACTTTCCACCGAGCCAAAAGCTTGATAACTTTTTGCAATGTTTTGCATTAGGTTGCAGTTGTTCTCTTGTGCAATTGCTAATTGCCCAATTAACTGTTGCTTTGCTTTTTGGAGTTGAAGAGGGCCTAGTTTTACATCGCGCAATTTTTTGAGCTCCTTGTATATAAGTTTAAGTGTTTTTTTTACACTTTGCGGTTCGGTACCAAAGTAAATGCTCCACAAACCTGTATCGCAATAAGTGGTGTAGTTAGACTCTATTGCATATGTAAAACCATACTTTTCTCTAATGCCTAAGTTAAGTCGGGAGTTCATTCCTGGCCCACCCAATAAGTTAGACAGTAAAATAAGTGTTCGGGCCTTAGGGTCATAGGCACTGTAAGCTCTATTTCCGATCATGCAATGCGCTTGCATAATGTCTTTTTTTACACGCAAATCTCTGGCTTGGTAGTCATTTATTCCAAGCCTTTTTCCATGGTTTGTGTTTGTAGTAACTTTAGCTAAGTGCTTTTCTGCAATTTTAACCAAGTTATCAAAATCAATATTTCCTACAGAGCTCAAAATTATTTCGTTGGTATGGTAATGCTTACCAAGGTACTCTTTGGTCTTTTTACTGCTAAAGTTTTCTAAGGTTTCTTGAGTGCCCAATATATTTCTGCCAATAGGATGTCCTTTGTAAACCAACTCTTCAAAATCGTCAAAAATGGCTTCAGATGGACTGTCTAAATAGGAGTTTATCTCATCCATAATAACATCTTTCTCCTTTTCCAATTCCTTTTCAGGAAAGGTAGATTGAAAAACAATATCGCTAAGTAATTCTATCGAGCGCTCGTAATATTCTTTCATAAAACTGGCGTAATACCAGGTTTCTTCTTTGGTTGTATAGGCATTTAACTCTCCACCTACATCTTCTAAACGACTTAAAATATGAAACGCTTTTCGGTTTTTTGTACCCTTAAATAAGGCGTGTTCTATAAAATGAGCCATACCTTGTTCGGTGGCAGCCTCATCTCTAGAGCCGGTATTAATCATAATTCCACAGTGAGCTACCTCACTTTGTATGGGATGATGAATAATACGTATGCCGTTTTTTAATTGATGCGTTTGAATTTTCATCCTGTAAAGGTAATCAATACAATGAGGTAAGTACACAGGCGTGTTCGAAAAATGGAACGTGGGCCTTGATCAATTAATTTGAAAATAGCGTAAAATTGTATGAATATTGTATTGAAGCCTTATCTTTGAATTCTAATAAATAAAATAACTGCCATGAAAAAATGTATTTCTTGCCTGAGTTTAGTTTTTGTTTTCTTGAGCTTTTCTCAACCTGTTGATGCACAAATTTTTAAGAGAAAAAATAAATCTAAAACAGAAAAATCTAAGAAAAACGAGTCGGCAGATAAGTACGAGCAGAAGATAAAAAACGCCGAGAAAATTGAGGGTCTATTTACCATGTACCGGGATAAAACCAAAGGAAATTTATTTTTAGAAATCACCAAAGATCAATTAGATAAAGAGTACATCCATTTTTCTTACATCGAAAATGGAGTTACTGATGCTGGGTTTTTTAGAGGGAACTTTAGAAATTCTAAGGTGTTTAAAATTCAGAAATACTACAACAGAATTGAGTTTATTCAAGAAAATACACGGTATTATTTTGATCAAGAAAGTGCCCTGGCTCGTTCTGCAGATGCGAATATAAATAGCCCGGTTTTAGTAAGCGAATCTATACTTGCAATGAGTAAAGACAGTACTAAGTTTTTGGTAGATGCTGATAAAATATTTTTAACTGAAACGCTGCAACAAATAAAACGTGCGAGCAGACCAGGATTTAAAGGTTTTCAAATTGGAAAACTAAGTAAGACTAAAACAAAATACCACAAACTTAAAAACTACCCAGAAAATACAGATATTATTGTTCAGTATTCTTACGACAATGCGCTTCCTAAAAAATCGGGCAGCTCGGCTGTTGCCGATTCTCGTTATGTAAATATTTTGGTGCAACATTCTTTAATAGAAATGCCAAATAACAACTACAAACCTCGTTTTGACGATCCGCGTGTTGGCTTTTTTACTACCAATGTAAACGATATGACTACTACAGATGTTTTGAATTACCGAGATTTAGTACACCGTTGGAATTTAGTTAAAAAGGATTCCAGTTTAGTCTTGTCTGAACCTATAGAACCTCTTGTGTATTGGATTGAAAATACAACTCCTGTAGCCTTAAGATCTATTATTAAAGAAGGCGTAGAGTCTTGGAGTTTGGCTTTTGAAAGTGCGGGCTTTAAAAATGCTGTTCAAGTTAAAATTCAACCCGATGATGCCGAATGGGATGCCGGAGATATTCGATACAACGTACTGCGATGGACTTCCTCGCCTAAGCCTCCTTTTGGTGGTTATGGGCCAAGTTTTGTGAATCCGAAAACCGGACAAATTTTAGGAGCCGATATTATGCTGGAATGGATTTACATTACCAAAAGAATTCAACAAGGAGAGCTGTTCGAAAATACAGCCTTGTTTTTAGAACAAGACAATCCTATGGACGAGCATTATTGCTCTGCATCTGCTTTAATGCAATCGAATAACCTTTTTGCACACAATGCCGTAGATGCTTTGGAGCTTTCTGAGGCGAGTAAGGAAACATTAATAAGAGAATCTATAAGACGACTCGTATTGCACGAAGTAGGACATACCTTAGGCCTTAACCATAACTTTAAAGGATCTAATTTATTGACGTACGAAGAGATCTTAAATAAAGAAACCACCTATGAGAAAGGTTTGTGTTCCAGCGTTATGGAGTATCCATCGATAAACTTTAGTTTAGAAGCAGAAAATCAAGGATTGTATTACGATACCATTCCTGGAGCTTACGATCATTGGGCCATTCGTTTTGCGTACGCTCAAGTAGATGAAGACGGATTAAAGGCCATTTTAGATGAAAGCACCAAGCACGAGCATGGTTTTGCAAACGATGCAGATGATATGCGTGGTACTGGTAAAGGAATGGATCCAGATGCAATGATTTACGATTTAACCTCGGATCCTGTATTGTATGCAATCGACAGAATTAAACTGGTAAATAAAATCTTTCCATCTGTTTTGGATAAATACCTTAAAGATGGAGCCTCTCATCAAGAGGTACTCAACTCTTATTATACCTTAACTGGGCAATATGCTACGTCTTTAAAAATTATTAGCAGACAAATTGCCGGAGTAAATGTAAATAGAGCAATGGTGGGGCAAGATACAGAGGATAAGCCTTTTACTCCTGTGTCTTTAAAAGACCAAAAACAAGCAATGACGGCTTTAACTACCTATGCCTTTGCACCCAATGCTTTTGAAACTGCAGCAGATTTATATCCTTATTTACAGCGTCAGCGTAGAGGTTTTAGTACTCCTTACGGAGGCGAAGATCCGAAAATACACGAGCGTGTTTTAAGTATTCAGAAAATGATTTTGGGGCAGTTACTAAACCGAAATGTATTAAACCGTATGGTAAACTCTAGCTTGTATGGAAACGACTACGATTTAGGTTCGTATTTTAAAGATTTAAACAATGCAATGTTTAAAGCAGATAAAAATATGAATGTAAATAGCTTTCGTATGAACTTGCAAGTTGAATTTGTTAACCGACTTATCCGAGTATCTAAAGACAGCGGTACAAGTTCTCAAATTAGAACCCAAGTGTTTCGTTTATTAAACACAACGCTTAATGAAATGAAACGCTCTAAATCTCTCGGAGCATCTACCTTAGCTCATAGAGCTTATATAGCTCACCTCATCGAAAAGCATTTCGATAAATAAATAAAAAAGCGCCCAAAATTGGGTGCTTTTTTATTCGCCTTTGGAGTAATTCATCTTGAGTTTTATTAGTATTTACTTAGAGCTTAGTCTTCATTTCGCCAAATAGTTTTCGTTAAATGGACGAAAAATAGATGAAATGTTTTCAGGAAAGTTTAGATTGAATACTCTAATTTATGAATTAAAAAACAGGCCTCTTATTATTTTTTATACTTAGTCGTTTTTTACAAAGTTTAGAAGTATTCCGTCTAAAGCGGGATTCTGGTCAATGGATAATAGATTAGAATCTAAATTTAAGTTAAACCATTGTCCGTTAATAACAATAGTACTGTCGGTTGCTGTATATTCATAAACGGCTTCATTTATACTACTAAAGGGTATGTTCTGATTAAATACAGTGTCTGCTCGTAAAACAGTTAATTGGTTTGCACCGTTAAACTCCCAAATAATTAGATTGTTTTCTAAAAACTCTATGCCTGCAAAACCTAGGTATGCCTCTCGTAAACTCCAAGAGCTTGCACTAGGGTTTTGGGTGTTAACTGGTTTCTCTTTTGTACAGCCATTAAACAGTACTGCAATAAAGATAAGTAAAAGGTTGCTTAGCTTTTTCATAAATTACTTATTAGGGACCAATAGTTGTTTTGTATCAGTACATTTATAAGGGCCAATCTTTTTGATGCTGTGTCTTCTTTTTACGCAACTGTTTAGAAGTTAGTCTGGAGCCATCATGACTCCATCCAGGAGGATAGAAAATGTATTTTATTTTTTCTATCCAGGTTACATTCATTTTAAGATCTTTAAAAATAAGTCCCCATTCATGAAAAGCAATGCGGATGGGATTGTAGGTTTTGATGTTTTTAACTAAGCCGTATATCGGCGGCTCCTCTTCGGCGATAAAAGTTCCAAACATTCGGTCCCATATAATCAGGATGCCCGCATGGTTGCGGTCTAGGTAGTTTGTTTGCACAGCATGATGCACACGATGGTGAGAAGGGGTGTTGAAAATAAATTCATACCATTTAGGCAGTTTTTTAATAAGCTCTGTGTGAATCCAAAATTGATAAATTAAGCTTATAGTTTTCATTAGCATGATCCATTCGGGTTTAAAACCAAGCAGAGGCATGCCTATCCAAAATAAAAACGAACCGCTTAAGTCTCCTGTCCAGGTTTGTCGGAGCGCTGTAGTGAGATTGTATTTCTGTGACGAATGGTGGACGCTGTGAGATGCCCATAAAAAACGCGACTGATGACTGATGCGATGAAACCAATAGTAGCAAAAATCTTCCAGTAAAAATAAGCCAACAATGACCGTGAAGCTCATTTCTAAATCAAAAATGCGGTATTGATAGAGTATAGAATAGATCAGGAAAATAGTTCCTTTCAAAAAAACACCAATGATAACACTACCTATACCCATTGAGAGACTACCTAAGGAATCCTCTTGAGTAATTTTTTTAGATTGTATTCTATAATAAATATACATCTCTAAGAAGACCAGTATAGAGAAAAATGGAATGGCATATAGGATTATATTATTCATAAAGTGAAATTAGTTAATCATAACAGTACTTATTTTCTTCTATTATTTTTAGAGCTATTTTTCTTCTATGCTCTTTTAAATTTGTTGGTTCAACTTTGGTTAAACGTTTTAATCCTATAAGTAGTATTTTTAGCTCATCGCCTTCTACAAAAGCAAATAATGCTTCTTTTCCATTTTTCCGAACCTCTTCTATGGCATGGTGAAGGTAGCTTATGCACATTGAAATTTTTTCATCATGTAAATCTTTTCCGTCCTTAAGTACTAATTTTTCTGTTTTTAAGAGCGCAGATTCGAGCATATAAACCTCAATAATCATGTTGGCGATGTTTATCATTATTTCTTGCTCTAAAGCAATTTTGTCTCCTAATTTTTGTACTGCTGTTCCTGTGAGTAATAAAATTGCCTTTTTAAGGTTTTTTAGCACCATTTTTTCTTCACTAAAAAGTTCTTTTGTTGGGTTTTGTATGGATGGGATACTCAAGAGTTCCTTAGCAACTGCTTTAGCAGACCCAAATAAATCAAAAGCACCACTCATACCTTTTTTTACAATCATTTTAACCAACAGTAATCTATTAATCTCGTTGGTTCCTTCGTATATTCTAGAAATACGCGCATCTCTATAACATGCTTCTACCTCCGATTCGGCAGAAAAACCCATGCCTCCATAAATCTGTATGGCTTCATCTGTAACATACATAACTACTTCGGAACTAAATACTTTTAAAATGGCACATTCAATCGCGTATTCTTCGACTCCTTGAAGCTTTGCTTCTTGTGGCAAAAGTCCTTGGTCTTCTAATCGGGCAATGTGGTCTTCTATGTTTTGTCCAGTTCTATAGTTTCCGGCATCTGCCACATATGTTTTAGTAGCCATTTCGGCCAATTTGTATTGTATGGCACCAAAAGAAGCAATGGCTGTTTTAAATTGCTTGCGTTCGTTGGCGTATTTTACGGCGTAATCAATTACCTTTTTAGAAGCGCCCGTTACAGCAACACCTAATTTTATACGACCTACATTTAGAGCATTCATAGCAATTTTAAATCCCTCTCCTCGCTCTCCAAGCATCGCCGATTTAGGCACCCTTACTTGATTGTAAAATACTTGTCGTGTAGAAGAGGATCGAATCCCAAGTTTTGATTCCTCTGGACTTAGTGTTACTCCTTCAACCTTATTTTTTTCGAATACAAAACCGGTAATGTTTTTGTCGTTTTCAATACGGGCAAATACAATAAAAACATCTGCAAATCCGGCGTTTGAAATCCATATTTTTTGCCCTGTAATTTCGTAGTGCTCGCCATCTTTGCTTAAAACAGCTTTTGTTTTTCCTGCGTTGGCATCAGAACCGGCGTTCGGTTCGGTTAAGTTGTAGCAAGCCATCCATTTTCCGGAAGCTAAGTTGGGTAGGTAATGTTGTTTTTGTTCTTCGTTACCGTAAAGTAAAATGGGCAGTGTGCCGATGCCGGTATGAGCGCCAAATGCAGTTGCTATTGAGCCGGTTAAACTAGAAATTTCTTCGCAGATTAACATGCCTGTATTAAAACCCATGCCCAAGCCCTCGTATTTTTCGGGTACGCTTATTCCTAGTAAGCCCAATTCGCCTGCTTTGCGCATTAGGCGTTCTACCAGTGCGTAGTCTTTTTCTTCAAATCGCATTAAATTCGGACGAATTTCACGTTCTAAAAACTCGTGAGTAGCCTGAAACATCATCCTTTGTTCCTCGTTAAAATTTTCTCTAATGAAAACCTCATTTGCTGCCGTATCTTTTACTAAGAACTCTCCGCCTTTTAAATAGTCCATTTTACTGTCTTTTTTATTAATATTTACCTCCACTCATTTAATCTGAAAACCCATAAACATGCGGGCTCTTTTACTATATTATCTAACGAATCGAATTTATTTTAACAACTCATACACGCCTGCTGCACCTTGTCCAGTTCCCACACACATTGTTACCATACCGTAACGTTGTTTTCTTCGTCTCATTTCGTTAAATAGCTGCACCGATAATTTTGCACCTGTACATCCTAAAGGGTGTCCTAAGGCTATAGCTCCGCCGTTTACATTTACGATGCTCGGATCTAAATTTAATTCGTTCATTACCGCTACAGATTGAGATGCAAATGCTTCATTCAATTCAATCTGTTGGATGTCTTTTAATTTTAAGCCTGCTTTTTCAAGTGCTTTGGGTGCTGCATAAACAGGTCCCATTCCCATAACACTGGGTTCTAAACCTGCTACATGGTAACTTAATAATTGGGCTACTGGTTCGAGGTTTAATTCTTTCACCATTTTTTCTGACATAACCAATACAAAGGCTGCACCGTCTGACGTCTGCGAGGAATTTCCAGCCGTTACAGATCCTCCTGCTGCAAATACTGGTTTTAGTTTAGCTAAAGCTTTAAGGTTTGTTCCTCTGCGAGGGCCCTGGTCGGTAGCTACGCTAAATGTTCGTATCTGTCTTTTTTCATCTTCATCTAAAAATATTTCTTCTACCTCAATCGGAACAATACCTTCAGTAAACAATCCAGTATCTATAGCATGTAGTGCTTTGTTGTGCGAGTTAAAGGCGAATTCATCCTGCATGTCTCTGCTAATATTGTAACGGCGTGCAACTTCTTCTGCAGTGTTTCCCATTCCCCAGTACCAACTCGGGTTTTTTGCAGATACACCTAAGTTGGGCACAACTCTCCAGCCTCCAAAAGGTATAGGCGACATGGTTTCTACACCACCGGCAATAATACAATCGGCCATTCCTGCATTTATTTTTGCCGTTGCTAGTGCAATGGTTTCTATTCCCGAAGAACAATATCTGTTAACTGTCATTCCGGGTACTTTATCTGTATTTAAACCAAGTAAAGAAATCATCCTACCAATGTTAAGACCTTGTTCTGCTTCAGGAGTTGCATTTCCAACAATTACATCGTCTATTCGATTAACATCCAATTCTGGGATGGCATCAATTAAATGTTTTACCGTTGCTGCAGCTAAGTCATCGGCGCGTGTAAATCGGAAAATACCTCTCGGTGCTTTCCCTACAGCTGTTCTAAATCCTTTTACAATATATGCGTTCATTTTAGTTGGGCTTAGTTGCGTAGTGGTTTTCCTTTATTTAACATGTGTTCAATTCGCTCAAGTGTTTTTTGTTCGCCAGAAAGCGATAAAAAGGCTTCTCTTTCTAAATCTAACAAATACTGTTCGCTTACTAGGGTAGGAGAGGAGAGGTCTCCACCGGCAATAACAAATGCTAGTTTTTCCGACATGAGTTTCTCGTGTTCTGTAATAAATCCTGAGTGATGCATGGAATCTGCGCCTACGAGTAAAGAGCCTAAAATTTGTTTTCCCAGGACCTTAATTTTTTTCTCGTTAGATGGTGCTTTGTAGCCTTTATCTGCCAGAGCAATTACAGATGATTTTGCATCAGTAATTAATCGTTTCTTATTCATCGAAATTCCATCTATGCCTTTTCTTAATAAACCTAAGTCCATTGCTTCGTGTGCCGATGTAGAAACTTTAGCCATGCCAATATTTAAATACATTTTTTTAAGCAAGGGTGTTTCAATGTCTCCTTTATTAAAAAGCTCTGAGGCTCTCAGTGCAATTTCTTTTGTACCTCCACCGCCAGGAATTAATCCAACACCCATTTCTACCAATCCCATATATGTTTCTGCGGCTGCTTGCGTTCGGTCTGCATGCATAGCAATTTCGCAACCTCCACCTAAAGTCATTCCTTGTGTGGCTACAACCACTGGAATGTTAGAGTAGCGTATTCTTTGAGTGGTTTGTTGAAAGGCTCTAACGGCAAGGTCTAATTCTTTATAATCTTGCTCTACTGCCAGCATAAAAATCATAGCTAAGTTGGCTCCTACAGAGAAGTTTTGAGCTTGATTTGCGATTACAAGTCCTTTGTAATCTTTCTCAGTTACGTCAATTGCATGTTGAATTGCTTGCAGAGTATCGCCTCCAACTGCATTCATTTTAGAATGAAACTCTAAGTTTAACACCTCATCACCTACATCAATTAAAGAGGCCACATCGCTCTTCCATATGGTGTGTTCTTTTTTTCGAACAAACAAACTTAGCTCAGTTTTTTTATTCGTTAAAGCCTGGTATGTATTGGTTTCTGGCTTGTAATAGTTTTGTGTACCTTTTTCAATTTTGTAGAAGGCCTCTAGTCCTTTTTCTAAACCAAGCTCTATCCACGGCGCCATTGTTTTGCCTAAGTCTTTTGCAGTAACATAGCCTTTTTTAATTCCTACAGCATCCCAAATTTCAAAGGGTCCTAGTTCCCAACCAAAACCAGCTTTCATTGCTTGGTCTATACGGTAAGGCTCTTTCGTTATTTCCGGAATTCGATGGGAAACATAGGCGAATAAATCGCTAAACATTTCTCGGTAAAACAGTCCTACTTCACCCGCACTATTGTACAAGAAAGCGATGCGAGTTCTTACATCTTTAATTTCTTTTGCTTGTTGTAAAATACTTTGCTTTACATGTAGTTGAGCTTCGTATTTAAAACTCTTTAAGTTTAGGGCTAGTACAGCAGTCTTCCCTTTCTCATCTTTTGTTTTTTTGTAAAAACCTTGCTTGGTTTTATCACCCAACCACTTATTGTCAAAAAGTAATTGTACATAGTTTGGAAGTAAAAATGAGGCTCTAGCTTCGTCTTCTTTACAGTTTTGGTAAAGACCCTTGGCAACCTGATGTAATGTATCTAAACCAACAACATCACAGGTTCTAAACGTAGCAGATTTAGGTCTGCCTATTATTGGTCCTGTTAACTGATCTACGGTTTCTATAGACAAACCTCTTTTTTCTGTTAAATGAAATAGTGCTAAAATCCCTGCTACTCCAACTCTATTGGCTATAAATGCAGGAGTATCTTTACACAAAACGGTTGTTTTACCAAGGTGTAAAGTCCCAAAATCTACTAAGAATTCTACAATTTCTGGCTTTGTAAAGGAGCTGGGTATAATTTCTAAAAGTTCTAAATACCTTGGGGGGTTAAAAAAATGCGTTCCTAAAAAATGCTTTTTAAAGTCTTCGGTTCTATTTTCGAGCATCGAATGAATCGGAATTCCCGAGGTATTACTAGATACGATACTCCCTTTTTTTCGGTGCTTTTCTATTTGCTCGAAAACTTGTTTTTTGATCTCTAGACGTTCTACAACAACTTCAATGATCCAATCGGAAGCACCAATTTTTTGAAAGTCATCTGTTAAATTTCCCGTTTGTATTCTACCAGCAAAGTCTTTTTTATATAAAGAAGCTGGTTTTGTTTTTAAGCAAGTTTTTAAGGCGTCTACTACAATTCTATTTTTAACCTTAGGATTGTCTAGAGCCAGTCCAGCATTTTCCTCTTGTTCGTTTAGTTTGTTAGGTGCTATATCTAGTAACAACACTTTAAGTCCAATATTTGCCATATGACAAGCTATTCTAGAACCCATAATTCCAGAACCAATTACTGCAACTGCTTTTAGTTCTCTAGTTGTTTTCATGCTTCAATTCTTCTATGGTTTCATTTACGGCTTGCATTACTTTATTAAAGGACTCCAAGTCTTGCTCATTAATTTTTGTGAATACACGCTCATTAAATGTTTTTACATTTTCCGAAGCTATCTTTCTTAGGTTAATTCCTTTTTTTGTTAAAAAGAGCTGTACTTTTCTTCTATCCTTTGGGTCTGTTTTTTTTCTAATTAAGCCCCGGTCAAACATGTTTTTTAATGTGCGCGTTAAACTTCTCGATTCCATTCCCATTTTTGGACCTAATTGTGTAGATAGAATGCCTTCTTTTTCAATGTTTAAAATCGCAAAGGCTGTAGAAGTGGTAGCCTGGTGTTTTTTTGCACTGTCGTTGTACAATCTCGAAATGCTATGCCAAGCCCATCTTATGCGAAAATCTATAGCGTGTTTTTTGTAGGTCATATTCGTTACTATTTGAGTTTCAAACCTACGAAATATTAAGTATGCAAGCATAATAAATTGTAATTTATTTGGCGTGCATACCTTTTTTAGTGTTTCGATGCAGGCTTACTTAGCGTTTGTAAGTATAAAAAGCTAAGGGATTTACAGCGAAGGTTGAATAAGGTGTAAGTAGTTTTTAGACAAAAAAAAAGCGCCGAATGGCGCTTTTTTAACTGTATATTTCTTGGTATATTTCCTGGTATTTTCCCATTATAGGTTTGCGTTTAAGTTTTAGCGTGGCAGTTAACTCACCGCCGTCAATAGACCAGGTTTCTTTCATTACTGCAAATTTCTTTACATGCTCAAAAGGAGCAAATTGCTTATTGTAGTGATTAATTTCTGATTGAAATTTCTCTAAAACTATTGGATGTTGAGACATTTCTGCGTTTGTAGTATAGTCCAGATTGTGGAGTTTACACCAAACTTTAAGAGCTTCAAATTCGGGAACGATAAAAGCGCTTGGCATTTTTTCGTTTTCTCCAACAACCATAATCTGCTCAATTATTCTGGATTCTTTAAATTTGTTTTCCATTACCTGAGGTGCAATGTATTTACCCCCCGAAGTTTTGAAAATTTCTTTCTTTCGATCGGTAATTTTCAAGTAAACACCCTCTACCATTTCCCCTATGTCTCCGGTAGAAAACCATCCATCTTTGTCAATTACTTCATTCGTTAGCTCGGGTTTGTTGTAATAGCCCATCATTACGTTATGTCCTTTGCATAATATTTCGCCATCGTCGCCAAACTTCACTTCTACCCCTGCAATAACTTTCCCTACTGTTCCATAGCATTTACCTTTTGGTTCTGTACTGTTAACAGAAATAACAGGCGATGTTTCTGAGAGACCATAGCCCTCATAAATGGGCATTTGAGCTGCTGTAAATACTCTGGCCAAACGAGGTTGTAAAGCTGCTGCTCCAGAAAAGATGTATTTCATGTTTCCTCCAACAGCTTCTCTCCATTTGTTAAATATGAGTTTGTTGGCTATTTTTAATTGAAACTCGTAAAACCAACCATTTTTACCGTCTAATTCGTGTTTTAAACCTAGGTTAAGTGCCCAAAAAAACAGTCCTTTTTTTAGGCCACTGAGCTCAGATCCTTTAGCTACAATTTTATCGTATACTTTTTCCAACAGTCTTGGAACAGTAGGCATTACTGTTGGATTAATTTCTTTTAAATTTTCGCCAATTTGCTCAATACTCTCTGCATAGTAAATAGAGGTTCCTTTAAACAGGTAATAGTATTCTACAACTCTTTCAAATACATGGCAAAGCGGAAGAAAACTAATGGCTCTATCTGTTTCGTTAAGGGGCAATGTGTCTTTAAGGCCTTCGAGTTGCGAAAATAAATTGTCGTGAGAGAGCATTACTCCCTTGGGGTTTCCCGTTGTTCCGGATGTGTAAATAAGTGTAAACAAATCGGAGGATTTTACTTCCAATTGGTTTGATTTCATTTTAGATGCTTGAGGATTTGCTAGTCCGCTTTCAATAATTTCGTGCCAATCTTTAGCGCCTTCAATTTCGTCAAAAGAGTAGATTGCTTCAAGTGTTTCCACTTTGTCTATAAGCATATGCACCTTGTCGAAAATTTCTTCTGAACCTACAAACAGAACTTTTATGCCAGCATCGTTTAAAATATATTCGTAATCGGCAGAGGTAATGTTTGGGTAAATAGGAACATTAATTGCACCAATTTTATTGATCCCCATATCTGCCAAATTCCACTCTGCGCGATTTTGAGAAATAACAGAAATTTTATCACCTCTTTCTATTCCGATGTTAAGTAACCCGTATCCTATAGAGTCAGACATTGAAACATATTCGTCTGCGGTGTAGGTTCGCCATACACCATCTTCTTTACCTGCTAATACATCGTTTTTATTGAACTTTTGGCGGGTGTATTCTGCGAGTTCAAATAGGCGGGTGGGTTTTAAATCCATAGTATAAATCTTGTTTTATTCGAATGATCCTCAAATCTACTAAAAATCTACACAAAAACAGTTCAGGAATCCCAAAATAGAACAATACCTGGAAGGTTTATTTTTATTAGTATGCTTTGTACTACTTCAAAAAAATGGTTCTAAACTTCCAGTATAACTGCAGTTATTTTATACCGGCTCAATTTTTAAAATTTAGTGTATTTTTAATGCAGTCGGAATTGCTGATTTTATAAAATAAAAAACAATTTCGTTTTCTACCGATTGCATATCTTTGTCAAAATTTAATAATGCCGAATAATCCGCACATATTAGACAGTCCAATTGAATTCCTTAAGGGAGTTGGGCCTCAGCGTGCAGAGACCCTACAGAAGGAGTTGAATATTTATCGTTACCGAGACTTATTAGAGCTGTATCCCTTTAGATACATAGACAAAACACGTTTTCATACGATTTCTGAACTGCAAGCAGATTTAGCAGACATCCAAATTAAGGGAAAAATTATTCGAGTAAAGGAAGAAGGTGTTGCTCGAAAAAAAAGACTAAAAGCCATTTTTGAAGATGAAACCTCCTCTATGGAATTAGTTTGGTTTAAAGCAGTGTCTTGGGTAAAAAAAAGTCTTAAGGTTGGGCAGGAGCTCGTAATTTTTGGAAAACCAACCTTATTCAACGGAACCTATAGTATTTCGCATCCTGAAATAGAAACTTTAGAGGCTCATAAATCTAGCTTAGTAACCTCTATGCAAGCGGTATATCCGTCTTCCGAAAAATTAACTTTAAAATCATTGCATTCTAAGGGTATTTCAAAATTGGTTCACGAACTGTTAAGCCAAATAACGGAATATATACCAGAGACTCTGTCCTTGGAAATCAGAAAAGAGTACAAATTAATTACCAAAAGAGAGGCCGTTTTAAATGTGCATTTTCCAAAATCAGAAGCATTATTGGCTCAGGCACAAAGACGACTAAAGTTTGAAGAATTTTTCTTTATTCAGTTGGCAATGTTAAAATTAAAACAGCACAAAAAGAAAGTATTTCTTTCGTATCCATTTTCTAAAATTGGAACTTATTTTAACACATTTTACCAAGAACAATTGCCCTTCGAGTTAACCGGCGCTCAAAAAAGAGTTGTAAAAGAAATTCGCTTAGATGTAGCCTCTGGTAAACAAATGAATCGTTTGGTGCAGGGAGATGTGGGTTCTGGTAAAACCATTGTTGCTTTAATGGCCATGCTTATAGCAAAAGACAATGGTTTTCAGGCTTGTTTAATGGCGCCAACAGAAATATTAGCTACCCAGCATTTTAAGGGCTTGCAAGAAATGGTAGAGGCTGTAGGAATGAAAATGGCATTGCTAACTGGTTCTTCAAAAGTGGCACAAAGACGAGAGATTCATGCAGCCTTGGAGTCTGGAACCCTTGATATATTGGTAGGAACCCATGCATTATTAGAGGATAAAGTTCGGTATAAAAACCTAGGCCTTGCTATAATCGATGAGCAGCATCGTTTTGGTGTTTCTCAACGCTCAAAAATGTGGAAGAAAAACACCAAACCACCCCATATATTGGTTATGACTGCTACACCTATTCCACGAACATTAGCTATGGCGGTGTATGGCGATTTAGATATTTCTTTAATCGATGAATTACCCCCTGGAAGAAAACCAATTAGCACCTTACACAAAACGGATCAACACCGATTGTCGATGTTTCATTTTTTAAAGCAAGAAATCGAAAAGGGCAGACAAGTATACATTGTTTACCCATTAATTGAAGAAAGTAAAAAGCTGGATTATAAAGATTTGATGGATGGATACGAAGGGGTTTGCAGGCATTTCCCCAAACCTAAATTTCAGGTTTCTGTGGTTCACGGACGTATGAAGGCTGAAGATAAAGAAGCCGAAATGGCTCGATTTGTTAGAGGCGAAACTCATATTATGGTTGCTACAACTGTTATCGAGGTGGGCGTTAATGTGCCTAATGCATCTGTAATGGTGGTAGAAAGTGCCGAGCGCTTTGGCTTGTCTCAACTGCACCAATTAAGAGGTCGAGTAGGTAGAGGAGCAGAGCAATCTTACTGTGTTTTAATGAGTGGTTTAAAGCTAAGTCAAGATGCTAAGTTTAGACTTAAAACAATGGTGCGAACTCAAAATGGATTTGAAATTGCCGATGCCGACTTAAAACTAAGAGGCCCTGGAGATATTATGGGCACACGCCAAAGTGGTCTGTTAGATCTCAAAATTGGAGACCTCCTCAAAGATTCTCAAATACTTAAATACGCTCGAAAAATTGCTTTAGAGCTACTTCAAAAAGATCCGGAGTTAAATTTGGATGAAAATAGAGCCATACTCAAAGAATACATCCGTGCTCACCACAACAAAATGCAGTGGAGCGCTATTAGCTAACTACACTTCCGCTTTTGCTTTTTTTTAATTCTATACCACACCAAAAAAACTGCTTATTTTAGTAAACAGCTCTTTGCTATTTTGGCCCAAAACTTCTAGGTTATAACTAGGTTGCAACCATATTCGTTTTGTATGTTTGTTAGTTATTAAAAAAAAAATAATCTATGGTAAAGATTAGGAAGCAGGAAGCGTTAGATTTTCACTCAGAAGGAAGACCTGGGAAGATTGAAGTTGTACCAACCAAGAGCACAAACTCTCAAAGAGATTTGTCTTTAGCATACTCGCCTGGTGTGGCAGAGCCTTGCTTAAAAATTGCGGAAAACAAAGACGACGTTTACAAATACACTGCTAAAGGAAATTTAGTAGCTGTAATTTCTAATGGAACAGCTGTATTAGGATTAGGTGATATAGGGCCTGAGGCTTCAAAACCTGTAATGGAAGGGAAAGGTTTGCTTTTTAAAATATATGCCGATATTGATGTATTCGATATTGAAATGGATGTAAACGATGTAGATTCGTTTGTGAAAACAGTAAAAGCTATTGCACCTACTTTTGGCGGTATAAATTTGGAAGACATAAAAGCACCCGAGTGCTTTGAAATTGAAAGACGTCTAAAGGAGGAGTTAGATATTCCGGTAATGCACGACGATCAGCATGGAACAGCAATCATTTCTGGAGCAGCTTTATTAAACGCATTAGAACTGGTTGAGAAAAACATTCAAGATGTAAAGATTGTTATAAACGGTGCTGGGGCAGCGGCAATTTCATGTACAAAGCTTTACATTTCTTTAGGAGCGCTTCATAAAAATATTGTGATGTGCGACAGTAAAGGTGTAATCCGTTTGGATAGACCAAATTTATCCGGTCATAAGCTAGAATTTGCATCCGATAGAGATTTAAGTTCCCTAGAAGATGCAATGAACAATGCCGATGTTTTTGTAGGCCTTTCTAAGGGGAATGTAGTAAGCCCAGATATGGTCAAATCTATGGGTATTAAGCCCATTGTTTTTGCAATGGCAAACCCTTTGCCAGAAATATCTTATGCAAAAGCTATGGCTGCGCGTAAAGACATTATTTTTGCAACCGGTAGATCCGATTACCCCAATCAAGTGAACAATGTATTAGGGTTTCCATATATTTTTAGAGGAGCCTTAGACGTTAGAGCAACAAAAATTAACGAGGCAATGAAAATTGCAGCGGTAAAGGCAATTGCAGATTTAACAAAAGAACTAGTTCCTGAGGAAGTAAACCTTACGTACGATGAAACAAACATAACATTTGGTACAGATTATATCATACCTAAACCCAACGATCCGAGGTTAATATCTTGTGTAGCCCCAGCGGTAGCAAAAGCAGCCATAGACTCTGGTGTTGCAACAGGTACTATTGATGACTGGGACCGCTACAAGGTTTCACTCAACAAACGAATTGGGCGCGACAACAAACTGATTAGAAATGTAACAACTCGTGCAAAGTTAAACCCAAAGCGCGTAGTATTTGCTGAAGCTGACCATTACAATGTTTTAAAAGCAGCTCAAATTATAAAAGACGAGGCTATTGGCGAGCCTATTTTACTAGGTAGAATAGACAAAATTGAAGCTTTGATTGAAGAACATGGATTTGACTTTGAGGGTGTAAAAATTATAGACCCAAAGGCCGTTGAAATGCAAGAAAAACTTAACGAGTTTGGAGATGCTTTGTGGGCAAAGCGAAAAAGAGACGGCTACACTCAGTTCGAATCTAGAAGAGTAATGCGCGAGCGTAATTATTTTGGCTCCATGATGGTGGAGTTAGAAGAGGCAGATGCAATGATCTCAGGTTTTTCTAGAAACTACCCCGAAACCATTAGACCCGCATTGCAAATTGTTGGAACTGAAGAAGGTGTAAAGCGCGTTGCAGGACTCTATGTGATTATGACTGTAAAAGGCCCTGTTTTTATTGCAGATACGACCATAAATGTAAATCCTAATGCAGAGCAACTAGCTGACATAGCAGAACTCACCGCAGATTCAGTTCTTCGATTGGGAATAAAGCCAACCATGGCAATATTGTCGTATTCAAATTTCGGATCTACCAGAGATGCAAATTCTAAAAAAGTTAGAGAAGCAGTTCGGATTTTACGTGCTAGACGCCCTGACTTAACCTTAGATGGAGAAGTACAGGCTAACTTTGCGATGAATACAGAAGCGTTTGCTGAGAAGTTTCCATTCTCAGATCTAGCGAATAAACAGGTTAATGTTTTGATTTTTCCAAATTTGGAGTCCGGAAACATTGCCTATAAATTAATGCAAGAACTTTCTGGTTTTGAAACGATAGGCCCTATTTTAATTGGTTTAAAAAAGACGATTCATATACTTCAGCTCGGTGCTAGCGTAAAGGAAATTGTTAACATTACAACCATAGCTGTTGCTGATGCACACATTAAACAAAACAGAAAATGATTTCACATATAAATGGAAAATTAGTGGAGCTAAACCCTGCGTATGCTATAATTGAGTGTAATGGTGTTGGGTATTTGTTAAATATTTCTTTAAACACCTATTCTAATCTTGGCGAATCAGAATCCTGTAAACTTTACACCCATCTTTCTGTAAAAGAAGATTCTCACACCCTTTATGGTTTTTATGAAAAACTAGAGCGTAAAATATTTAGAATGCTCATTTCAGTTTCTGGAGTAGGAGCCTCCACTGCAAGAGTTATCCTCTCTTCAATGCAGTCTGCAGAAATTAGAGATGCTATTGTGAGTGAAGATGTTGCCTTAATAAAATCGGTTAAAGGAATTGGCATCAAAACTGCCCAGAGAATAATTCTGGATTTAAAGGATAAAATGCTCAAGGCTTTCGACGATATAGAAATCACCATCAAGTCTGGCAATAGAAATAGAGAAGAAGCGTTATCTGCCTTAGAAGTTCTTGGATTTCCTATGAAAGCAGTACATAAGCTCATAGATAAATTGTTAGAAAAAGATCCTCAAATAGAAGTGGAAGACCTTGTAAAACAGGCGTTAAAGCAGTTGTAAGTGGAGTGTAATAGGGGTATAAAATTTATTTTTACGCTATTTTTGTGTTTTGTAGGGAATACCCTTGTCAAGGCTCAAGACGATAGTTTGGCTTTGCCTTACCCCCAAATGCTTTTTAACGATCCAGGTAATTTCTCTCAAAATATTGAATACAATTTAGCAAATCGCGATTTTTCCTTCCAGAAATCAATTGGAGGATTGCAAGCTTCCAGACCAACATTTATGAGCGAGTCTGCTTACAAAAACTGGTTGTTTAAACAGCAAATTAGAAGTTTTTGGAAAGACAAGGTTCAGTCAAATTTAAGTGACCAGGGTATTGCCGGAACCAAACCAAAAATGAAAATTGGAGGCGAATCTTTTAGTCGAGTTTTTGGCGGAAATACTGTTGATATAAGACCTCAAGGTTCGGCGGAGTTGTCTTTTTCGGGAAATGTAAATAAAACCAAAAACCCATCTCTTACCGAGAATCAAAGAAATCAATCTAACTTTAACTTCGATCAAAGCATTCAAATGAATGTTATTGGAAAGATTGGAACCAAACTATCTCTTCGTACCAACTACGATACTAAAAGTCAATTTGATTTCGAAAATCAAATGAAGCTCGAGTATACGGGTACTGAAGACGAAATCATCAAAAAAATAGAACTTGGAAATGTAAGTTTACCTTTAAGTGGTTCCCTAATATCGGGAACTCAAAGTTTATTTGGAGTGAAGGCTCAATTTCAATTCGGAAAAGCCACTTTTACCACTGTTTTCTCAGAGCAGAAATCAGAAACAAGTACCATAAGAGTTGAAGGTGGAGCACAAACTACAAATTTTGAAATTTATGCCGACGATTACGAAGCGAACAGACACTTCTTTTTGTCGCAGTATTTTTACAATTCTTACGACGTAGCTTTAGCGAACATGCCTTTGGTTAGTTCTAATGTTACCATTGCTAATTTAGAGGTTTGGGTTACCAACAAAACAGGGAACACCTCTAACGTTAGAAATATTTTAGCTTTCCAAGATTTAGGTGAAAACTTAAATGAAGCCTACAATCAAAATTTAGGATTAAGTTCTGAGCCCATTAATATAACTAATCCAGACAATAGAAACAATAATTTATTTCCAACCGATTTAGTAGCCAGCAACCCCTCAATTCGAGAAGTTAGCCAAATAACGAGCTTGTTAAATGGTTCTGGATTTGTTCAATCGGTAGATTATGAAAAGATAGAAAACGCAAAGAAATTATCCAGTTCAGAGTATACATACAACGCCCAACTTGGTTTTATTTCCTTAAACCAATCCTTAAATTCTGATGAGGTTTTGGGGGTTTCTTTCCAATACACGGTTAATGGCACCCCTTACCAAGTTGGTGAAATTTCTAACGATGTAGCCTCACCTGGTGTGTTGATTCTTAAGTTGTTGCGATCTACTACACTTGATGTGAGCCTTCCAATGTGGCGCTTAATGATGAAAAATGTTTACGCTCTTGGCGCATATCAAGTAAACGAAGAAGATTTTGATCTTCAGATTATGTACCAAGACGATGAGTCTGGTACGCCTTTGCCGTACATTCCAGAAGAAGGATTGAGTAGTTCTTTAATAATACAAATGTTGAATTTGGATAATTTAAACCAAAACAACGATCCGGGTCCGAATGGGGTTTTCGATTTCATATCAGATCTAACAATTAAGAAATCTAACGGACGGGTTTACCTACCGTCCATAGAGCCCTTTGGTTCCTATTTGCGAACCAAGTTTCAGCAAGCAGGAATAAGTCAGGAAATAACAGATTCGTACATCTTTGATGCCTTGTACGATTCGACCAAAACAGCAGCCTCTCAACTGGCAGAATTAAACAAGTTTTTATTAAAGGGACAGTATAAATCCTCTTCGGGAGCAGACATACCTTTAAATGCAATGTACATACCTCAAGGCTCTGTTAGTGTTACTATGGGAGGTGCTGCCTTAGAAGAAAACATTCATTATACGGTAGATTACAACCTGGGTAGGGTTAAAATTATTGACGAAGGAATTTTAAGTTCTGGACAACAAATAGATGTTAAATTAGAAAACAACTCGGGTTACTCTAGTACAACCAAACGCTACTTAGGCTTGCACGCCGATTATAAGTTTAATGAAGACTTTTTACTTAGCGCCACACTCTTAAATTTATCAGAGAATTCTCAAACCGTTAAAGTTAATATGGGAGATGAGCCTATATCCAATACAATTTGGGGTATAAACGGTTCTTACAAAACGGAATCTCAACTACTAACCACACTTTTAGATAAATTACCTTTAATAGAAACCAAAGAAAAATCTAACATCACTTTAACTGGAGAATTTGCGCAATTTATCCCAGGACATTCAAAAGCACTAAGTGTAGATGAGGAGGGAACAGCTTATATAGATGATTTTGAAAACAGCCAATCTCCCATAGATTTAAGAAATTCTACGGCATGGAATTTAGCGAGTACACCACAGGATCCGGCTTTGTTTCCCGAAGGTTTATTAAGCAACGACATTCGTTACGGTTACAACAGAGCTTTACTTTCTTGGTATTTCATTAATTCCGATTTCCAAAGAGAAACAGCCTATGCACCCAGCCACCTTACCGACGAAGACAGAGAGGATCCTTATGTGCGGGAAATTTCTATAAATGAAATTTTCCCAGACAAGGACATTCCAAATGGTCAGCCTTTAAGACTGAGAACCTTCGATTTGGCTTTTTATCCAGAAGAAAGAGGTCCTTATAATTACGATGTTGAAGGCGGTGATTTTTCTAACGGAATTGGTGAGGACGGAAGCTTATTAGCTCCAGAAACTCGTTGGGGTGGGGTTGTACGGAAAATAGACAACAATGATTTTGAAACTGCAAATATTGAGTTTTTAGAATTTTGGTTGATGGATCCATTTATCGAAAACCCCTCAGATCCGGGTGGAGATTTTTACATCAATTTAGGTAATGTATCCGAGGATATCCTAAAAGATTCTAGAAAGAGTTACGAAAACGGATTGCCAATTGATGGTGGAGACGATAATATTGACACCACTGCTTGGGGAAGAGTTCCTTCTGTACAAGCTTTGGTTACCGCTTTTAACAGTGGGGCAAGTGCACGAGAAAATCAGGATGTCGGTTTGGATGGTTTAGACGATGAGATGGAACGCAACTTTGTTCCATTCAACTCATTTGAAACCAGTTCTTATTTAGAACGTATTCGTGAAAGTTACGGCGAGGGTTCTGCTGCATATATTAATGCAGAGGAAGATCCTTCGGCAGATAATTATCATTTTTTTTATGGCTCTGATTACGATTCTCAAAATAAAAGCATTCTGGATCGTTATAAAAAGTACAATGGTTTAGATGGAAACTCCCCAATGGATGATGCGGCTCAATCTTCGTATACTCAGCTGCCAAATGTGGAGGATATTAATAGTGACTATACCCTTAGTGAGTCTGAGTCTTATTATCAATACCGCATAAGCATGGATCCAGACTCCTTGCAGGAGGTAGGACAAAATTTTATAACCTCTATTATAGAAGATGCAGGACCCAACAACGATACTCGGTGGATTCAGTTTAAAGTTCCTATTCGAGATTTTGAAAATAAAATAGGAACAATACCCGATTTCAAGTCCATACGATTTATGCGTATGTTTATGAGAGGCTTTACATCTGCTACTGTATTGCGTTTTGCTACTTTAGATATGGTTCGTGGAGAGTGGCGCAAGTATTTAAACAGTTTGGCCTCGCCTAATGTGCCAGAAGGCGACAATACAGCTTTTGATATATCGGTAGTTAATTTAGAAGAAAACAGTCGGCGCGATCCGGTGAATTACGTCTTACCTCCAGGTATTAGTAGAGATCGTGTGCTAGGCTCCACAGCTACACAACAGCTTAACGAACAATCCATGAGCTTTAGGGTTTGCGATTTGCAAAACGGTGATGCGCGAGGTGCGTTTAAAAATGTAACCATGGACATGCGTTCCTACAAGAAAATTAAATTCTTTGTGCATGCCGAAGAAAAAAAGCCGGAAAACACATTAAATGACAAAGATTTAAGCATGTTTATTCGGGTAGGAACCGATTATAGTTATAACTATTACGAATACGAAGTTCCTTTAGATGTTACCCAATGGGGTGCTTCGGCAAGAGATGAAATTTGGCCAGAAAACAACGAATTCGAAATTAGTTTCGATAAATTGAAAGAAGCAAAAGCTGCCAGAAACTCCGAAATTAGAAGTGGCAACGTAGCCGTAAGCTTTACCGAACCCTTTTCTTATTTAGATGGAACAAGACGTATTACCATTGTGGGGAATCCTAATCTAGGAAATGTACGTACAATTATGCTAGGAGTTCGAAATCCCTTAGTAGATCCAGCCTTTAATCCGGAAGACGATGGGCTAGACAAATGCGCAGAAATATGGATAAACGAATTGCGATTAACAGATTTTGATGAGCGTGGAGGATGGGCTGCAAAAGCGCAAATGAAAACTCGTTTGGCAGACATTGGAAGCTTTAGTTTGGGCGGTAATATTAGCTCGGTAGGTTTTGGTAGCCTAGAGCAAAGTGTAAACGAAAGGAATAAAGAAGAAACTCGACAATACAATTTTACCTCGAATATAGAATTAGGTAAGTTGTTTTCTGAAGAAGCCAATATTAAAATACCGCTTTATATAGGGATTTCAGAAACCGTATTAAAACCTCAGTTTAACCCGCTAGATCCAGATGTAGAACTCCAAGCTTCTATTGATGCAGAACAAACTCAAGGAGCCAAAGATACCCTCAGAAGCATTGTTGAAAATTACACACTTAGGCGCTCTATTAATTTAACCAACGTTCGAAAAGAAAGAGGTGGCGGAAAAAAACAAGCGGTTAAAAGTAAAGACAATAGTAGGGGTAGAAAAGGAAAATCTAAAGGAGGATCCAAAAACAAACTCTACGACATAGAAAACATAAGCTTAAGCTATTCGTATAATGAAGTGTTTAATAGAAATATTAACACCGAATTTAGTCTTTCACAAGATCATAATGGAGGTATAGGCTATAATTTTAACAACAGCCCCAAAAACTACAAACCATTCAGTAAAATTAAATTCTTAAAAAAATCTAAATACTTAAGATTAATAAAAGACTTTAATTTTTACTTAATGCCTAAAACCCTTTCTGCTCGAGCAGACTTTAATAAAAGTTACTCCGAAACCAAAATGAGGAATTTAGCCAGCCTAAACTCCTTAACTTCTATAACTCTTATTGAACCGGATACAATGTTCAATAAATTGTTTAACATTACTCAAAACTACAGTGTAAAGTTCGATTTAACCAGAAGCATTAAATTAAATTTCTCTACAAACTCCAGCTCTATAGTAGATGAACCCGAGGGTAAAATAGATACACAATCGGAAAGAGATGCGCTTCGCGATAGCATTATGAGTTTTGGAAGAACCACCGCCTACCGCCATCAATTTGACCTGCGTTATACTGTGCCCATAAATAAGTTTCCGCTAACAGATTGGGTAACCTTGTCTTTAAATTACGATGCTACCTACGATTGGAATGCTGGATCTAGAGCTACAGTAAATGACTCAATTAACTTAGGTAATGTAATACAAAACACGAATAATTATAAGATTAACACACAGTTAAATTTAAAATCGCTTTACAATAAGGTTCCTTATTTCAAAAAAGTTAATTCTTCCAAGAAAAAGAAGAACTCTCGAAACAAGAGAAACAATAAATTTATTGGTGGAAGTGCCGAAACAAACAAATCGGATAAGGAAGAAGAGGAAGAGGAAGAAGAGGAGCGTGAGTTTAGAGGATTTGAATACCTTACAAAAGCAATTTTATCGGTTCAAAACATAAACTTTAGTTACGATGAAGGCAACGGAACCATGCTCCCAGGTTTTAAACCTGGAGTAGGCCCCTTAGGCCTTAGTGATGTGCTAAACTCTAAATTAGCTCCTGGCTGGGGTTTTGTTTTTGGTCAACAATTGGATGCGGATGACTTAGTTCTTTTTTCCGAAAATGATTGGATTACGAACGATACCCTGCTTAACCAACAATACACCACAAAAAACACACAACGTTTAAATATTAGAGCGACTCTAGAGCCTGTAAAAAAACTTAGAATCAAACTAACAGCTCAACGAAATGCAACCACAAATACTTCTCAAACTTTTAGAAATACAGGTACCGTAGACGATATCCGATTTGAAAGTTTAAACAGAAACGAAACAGGTAGCTTTACCATGTCTTTCTTAGCGATTAATACCGCCTTTAGGAAAATGGAAATAAATTCCTCTAAAACCTTTGATGACTTTAGAGCCATACGCGCTCAAATTGCAAAGCGGGTAGCGGCTGATAAAGGACAGGTAAATTACGACGATATTGGCTATCCGATTGGCTACGGGCCCAATTCTCAAGAAGTTTTAATACCTGCTTTTATGGCAGCTTATTCGGGTACAAATGCCTCTAAACAAAATTTAGATAAATTCCCTAAAATCCCTTTGCCCAATTGGACGGTTAAATACGATGGCCTAACCGATGTAAAATGGATTAAAAAGTATTTTAAAAATGTGTCCATTTCTCATGGTTATAGCTCTACTTATTCTATCGGAGAATACAATACCAATCTTTCTTACGACAAATTAAATCCAGCAACAGGTACGCCAGAAAGTAATCCTGATAATTTTGATGCAAATAATAACTTCATAGCCGAGTATCAAATTCAAACTGTAAATATAAGTGAGCAATTTAGTCCGCTAATAAAGTTAGACTTAACAATGAACAACAGTTTAACTACTCGAATGGAATACACTAGAGAACGTCAGATTTCGTTGAGTTTAAACAATAACCAGGTGCAGGAGCAAGCAAGCCAAAGCTTTACGGTAGGCTTAGGTTATAGAATAGATGATTTTGAAATAAGCTTAAACACAGCTAATGGAACCAAAACATTCAAATCTAACCTAGATCTAAACCTGGACTTCTCTGTACGAAAATCCCAGTCTGCTATACGAAGTTTAGAAGAAAATACCCACCAAGGAGTTAGTGGTAGAACCGACATATCTATTAAGTCTACTGTAGATTATGCGCTGAGTGATAAGGTAAACATTCAATTGTTTTACGATAGAATGGTTGCCAAATACGAAGTAGCCACATCCTTTGATACTGCAAATAATAGCTTCGGTTTAAAATTAAGATTTACCTTTGGAGGTTAAGTAGATGTACGTGCCTTTTAGGCATAATTATTGTTACACATCTAAAAAAAAACCTAACCCCCCCATTATGAAGAAATTATTATTTTGTTTTGTAGCTGTACTAGGATCTTATACTGCTTCTGCTCAGTTAACTGACGGTTCGATTGCGCCAGATTTTACAATTACTGACATCGATGGCAACTCTCACAACCTTTATGATATTCTTGACGAGGGAAAGCCTGTATTATTGGATTTATTTGCTACTTGGTGTGGTCCATGTTGGTCTTTTGCTGAGACGGGTGTGTTTGACGAGTTTGACGCTGCATATGGAGAAGAAGGAGTTAATTCTGTTTTTACTGTAGCGGTTGAAGCTGATGCATCTACTCCTGTATCGCAACTTACGAATGCAAGCCTTGGAGACTGGACTCAATTAATCAATTATAC
>Ga0209533_1000111_pt1 | contig 70526 bp, 64 predicted proteins | sample COG_04_FD_184748 | JGI IMG/M metagenome (GOLD analysis project Ga0209533, IMG submission 184748) | Pelagic Microbial community sample from North Sea - COGITO 998_met_04 (SPAdes) (version 2) | ecosystem: Environmental > Aquatic > Marine > Neritic zone/Coastal water | place: Helgoland, sampling...
GAAACACCGCTTCTGGAGATTCTTCTGTAGCTTTAGGTAATTATAATTATGCTACTGGAGATGCGACTATCGCTCTTGGAAAAGAAAACTGGGCAGAAGGCGCAAGTACGATTGCTATTGGTTTTAAAAATCATGCAGCTGGAGGTGGATCAGTTGCTTTAGGGCAAGAAAATATTGCTTGGGGAACCACTAACTTTACATCTGGATATCAAAACAAAGCAGGGGATGTAAACGCTGCTGTTGGAACTGCTGGCAGTGCTACTGCGATTGGTGCTGGTACTAAAGCTTCAGGAAGGAGCTCATTTTCAGCTAATAAGTACAGCACTGCTAGCAACCACGCATCCGCTGCATTAGGACTTTCTACTACTGCTGATAATTTTGGGATGCTAGCAATAGGAGTAAATAACGCGGCAGGGGTTGGAGATACGTCTATTGATCCCGACAATTATGGAGGGTATTACTATGCTGATGGAGCCTATACTGGAACTCCGATAGGGGTTGCGTTTGTGATTGGAAACGGTGATGTAGACTCTAGTAACGGTTTGGCTGGAAGCAACCCGTCGAATGCATTTGTAGTTAACTACGATGGCTCAGCGACACTTTCAGGGGATTTAACAATAAACTCGGATGCGAGATTAAAGTCTAATATTATTTCTTTAGGAAGCACACTTGCTAAATTACTAATGATTGATGGGAAAAGCTATACGATGAAAACAAACGAGTCGCAGTCTAAAATAGGATTGTTAGCACAGGATGTTCAAAAAGCATTTCCAGAATTGGTAAAAACAGCGAATGACAGCAATCAAACATTGTCTGTAAATTATCAAGGGCTGATACCTGTGTTAATTAACGCGATTAAGGAACAACAAAAGCAAATTAAAGAACTTAAAAACAAATTAAAATAGTAATTAATCGTCAAGAAAATGAGTTTTAGAAAAATTACAAATAGTCAATATCCATAATGAAGTTAATTACCTTTCTTTTATTATTTAATTTCATGAATTCGCAAGCGACTAAAACTCATAACACTACAAATAAAAAGACCGCCCTATCTTATTCAAAATCAATTTTACATAAATCAACAAGCATTAAAGCAGACAGAAACCTACTCATTTCAATAATTTTACACTCTAAATGGATTGATTTTAATTCAATTATAGAAATGTCCAACAATCAATTAAAAGAGTTTTTAAAGACAGAGCTTAGTAAACGAACTAAAGAAACCGATTATGATCTGAACAGCAAAACTAACCTTGAGTTATCTTCTTTTTGTTTGCTATATACCTTTTTAAAAACAGCAACCATTAGAACTGAAAGTGAACTAAAAGATATGTCTTTTGTAGAGCTAAGAAACAGCTTGATTATTGAAAATACAGAAAACTTAGAACTAAACATTTCTACCCTTCAAACTCTAACTACAAAAAAACTTATTCAGTTAGGCTACAGTTGGTACCTCCCAAAAACATATAAATCTTTAATCAATTTTGATGTTCTTGGAAATTCACCATCTATTGTGCGTTCTAAGTTTAAATTAAAAGATGATTTAGAAAGACCAATGAACGTAATAAAAATTGTTAAAACTAATGAGGATGTGCATAATAGTTTCCTCTATTTAGGGGTTTATCATGTTACAATTTCTAAAGACAATTTTAATTTACAATTGGCTGGATCTAACGATTTATTTAATTGGAGTTTTATTACTGAAATTGATCAAAATGCTCACCAAGGAGATATAGTTAAATGGAATGACGGATATCTTATAGCATACGAAGAAGATAAAATTCAAGGGGCTAATAATATTGCTTTAAAATATTATGAAAATTATAATCACTTAATATCTAATCATAGTACATTTGAAAAACACTTAAACACTTCAATACATAGTTTTGGAGTTGAAGGAACCCCTGATATTAGACATTTCACTGGGGAAAATCCTACTAATGGAAGCATCCTAATCGGATTTCATTATCATAACGGTACTATCGATAAAATAGCTATGGGTGTCTTACAAAATGGTAATAATTGGACAACATGGAAGGATTCGTTACCTGAAAATAATTTAAGAGATATGAATTTTAAGGGAAATATCGGAAGTCGAAAAGGGTTTAAGTATCGTGGTAATTCGCTAACCTTACAAGAAGCCAGATTTGTTAAAAATGATTGGAGTTCTTGGAAAATAATGTTAGGTCTTAATGGGTATTATTCTGAAGTTTTAATTTCTACTCCGAAAAAATCTACATCTTTTGCGAATCCATCTATAATTGAAAATGAAAATAACAAATATGTTATTTCGCTATTTGTTCCTACTGAAGGGAACCATTACAGTGAAAATAATGGTGGAGTCATCTTTTTAAAAAATAAATAAATCAAATTACATGAACAAATTTAAGCTATTATACATGTTTTGCTTTGCATTGACTATAAACTATGCTACTGCACAAAAATCCATTTTAAAGACGCGCTATGCCAAAACTGACTATTTTTCAAAATCCCAAATAGATTCACTTAAAAATGTTACCTATGGTGAAGCTCTTAATTATATGGGGAATTTACAAGATTTGAAAATGGATGTATATTTTCCAAATACTGATATTGACACTCAAGAGAAGCGTCCTTTAATACTTCTAATTCATGGCGGTAGTTTTACAGGTGGCACTAAAGAAAGTATGACCTATCACTCTAAGGAATTGTCAAAGAGAGGGTTTGTGGTGGCTACAATGAGCTATCGTCTTGGCTATAATCGTGAAGTTTTTGGGAATATTCAAAAAGCAGTTTACAGGGCTCAACAAGACGCCAATACAGCGCTCAGGTATATTGCAAGTCAAAAAGAAAAACTTGAAATTGATATGTCATGGGTGTTTATTGGGGGCTCCAGTGCAGGAGCAATAACTTCACTGTCCACAAGTTATGCAAGTCAAGAAGAATGGAATAAAATAGCTCCTCAATTTGAGTCTGATTTAGGCCCTTTAGAATCTTCGGATAATAGTCTAAATGAAATATTTGATATTAAAGGAATTTATAATTTCATGGGAGCTATTCTACCCATTGTTTTTAATTCCGGAGACTTAATTCCTACCATTTCATTTCATGGTGATCTTGACACTACAGTTCCCATCGGAAAAAGTATGATGACTGGTTTTGGATCTAGACCAATTCATGAAATGCTTATTGAGGCTGGAGTATGTAACGACTTAACAATTGTCCCTAACGGTGGTCATGGCATATATAGATCTAAAAAAGACGTAGATTTTAGAATTAGCCGTGTTGCTTGTTTTTTCAAAAGTTTAATTTATAATACTTGTGTAGATTTTATGGCTGAGAAAAGTGTCCGATCGACTTGTACAAATTAGCTTGGTCCAAATATTTAAAACTTAAAAAAATCAACTAGGCTATACTATTTCCTGAAAAGTAATCCTTAGTTTTAAGACACAGCTTTGTCCGCATATAACTCTTTCCTTCTGGGCGCAAAAATTTACAAGTAATCGTAAGTTTTTTGGGTGCTTATTTACAAAAAATTTAAATTAGGTAAAAAGCGCTTCTTTAATTTTTAGTTCCAACATACTTCATTTTAATATTCACTTCCTTAGAAAGCACAAAACTACTAACACCAACACCAAAGTCTCCTCTGTTTAGAGAAAAATCAGTCAAAAATGTTACTGTAGTTTTAGAGATAGTTACATTTAATGTGGTTTCTACCCTTTTTTTGATTCCTTTAATAGTTATAATGCCTTTTAATAAATATTTAGAGGGGGTTATTTTCTCAATTACAGAAGATTCAAACAAAATATTCGGATATTTTTTAATATTAAAATAATCTACCTCTAAAAGGTGTTTGTCTCTAGCTTCTGAGTCTGTAAATATGGATGCTATGCTTATCTTTACATTCAAAAAACTTCCCTTTAAATTACGTGCACTAAAATTACTGGAAGCTGTAAATTGACTAAAATTACCGGGTACATTAAATCCAAAATTCTTTATGGTAAATGTAATTTCAGAGGCTGTTTTATCTTGCACCAACTCTTGTGAAAAACAAGTGAAAGCTCCCAATACAAGAACCATTAATATCATTTTAAATCTCATACATATATTAAAATTTAGAACCTAAGTTAAAAGCATACGCTCCGTAATTTCCGTGATGAGAAATTGAGCATGATGTTGTTAATAATTCTTCTTGATAATAAAAAAGTGGCGCACCAATAGTTGTTTTTCTTTTTTCTATATCCTTAACTGAAACACCTGTTTCAGCTGCCAGTTTTATTTTTAAATCTAAATCTATCGTGCTTGGCAAACCAACTGCAGAACAAATAATAGTTTCTTCTTTTTTTTCTCTGGCAATTGTAGATATATAAAGTGCATTAAAAATAGATACGGTATAAAATGTGTTTTCCTCAAAAACCACCATTCCTTTGTCTTTAGTAATTGCAGTGCACTCAAGCTTTTGAGGAGCAAAAAAACGTTCTTTAAACTTTTGAGTATAACATTTGTAAGCTGCTTCTTTCATAGACCAAAACAACCAAACTTTTAAAAACGGATTTTCAGAACTTAAAATTTCGTATTGTTCTTTTTGGGTAAATTGTTTCTCTAAAAAACCCTTTCGTTGCCAATTACTTTCGATCTTGGAAAGGTTTAAATCTACAATATCATTGCCAATATTATGCATTTATTTTTGTTTGTATAATCTCTACAGTTGCTTTTACAGAGAGCATTTTCTCCATAGAATCATTGTCTATTTCTATCTTAAACTCATCTTCTACATCTAAAATAATATCTACTAAATTTGCAGAGTTTATTTCTAAATCGTTTATAAAATCCGTGTTTTCATTTAAGTTTTTAAAACCCTCTTCATTTTGAACATAAGGCTTTACAATTGTTTTTAATTTTGATATAATTTCTTCTTTTATCATATTAGTCTAAATATTTTTTAAAGATAACACACGCATTTACATCTCCAAAGCCAAAACTTGCTTTTGCTAAAATAGTAATGTTTTTTTCAATTATTTGAGTTGGAATTTTATCATTAGAAATCAATGCTGAAATTTCTGGATGCACGTCGTCGCAATTAATATTTGGAAACACAAATTGCCCTTTAACTTGTACAACAGCTGCTACACATTCTATGGCTCCAGAAGCAGCTAAACAATGACCCACCATAGATTTTAAAGAATTAATATACGGAAAATCCGTTCCTGTTCTTTGCAGTGCCTTTGTCCAATTTTCTATTTCTAAAGAATCTTTTGATGTTGCTGTTAAATGCCCGTTAATTACATCTATTTCCGAAGAAGAAATGCCCGAATCTAATACCGCATCTGTAATACATTTCTGAACCGCTTCTGAGTTTGGAGCCGTTAAGGTTCCGCCTTTTCGTTGTCCCCCGGAATTAATATTGCCTCCTAAAACTTCTGCGTAAATAGTAGCTTTCCGCTCTAAAGCACTTTCTAGAGACTCTAAAACCAAGGCTCCTGCGCCACTTCCTGGAACAAAACCCGCTGCAGTTGCACTCATTGGCCTTGCTCCTTTCTCTGGTATTTCATTGTACTTATAAGACATCACGCGCATTGCATCAAAACCCCCCCAAGTATAAAGACTGCTATCACTAGAACTACCCACAAGCATTCGTTTTGCTTTTCCGTTTTTAATGCGCTCAAAACCCAACAATAAAGCTTCTGTTCCTGTTGTACAAGCAGAAGAGTTTGTTGTAACCTGGTTCCCAAACCCAAGAATTCCACCTAAATATGCTGAAATTCCACTTGCCATTGTTTGCAACACAGAGGTGCTTCCTAAGCGTCTTACATTCTGGTCGTCTATTTTATAAATAGCCTCTCTTAACTTTTCTATTCCAGAAGTTCCTGTTCCAAAAATTAACCCCGAATCATAATCTAATTCCGAATTTTCATCTACAAAAAAACCGGCGTCTTTCCAAGCGTCAATTCCTGCCATACAGCCATATAAAATTGAGGTGCTGTTAAACCCGCGCAATTGTAAAGGTGTTAAATATTCTAATTTTTTTTCTTCTGAAATAATTGGAATTCCGCCAATACAGCAAGAAAAGCCCTTGTCTTTTAAATTCTGATGATAGGAAATTCCTGAAGTTCCTGTTTTTATCGCATTTGTAAACGCTGGCAAACCAACGCCATTAGGCGCCACAACACCTAAACCGGTAATTACAACTCTGTTTTTAACTTCTGATAAATTCATTTCAGTTTCTATTTTGCGATGATCATTCCAGAAATAGTTCCCCTACAAACTAATTCATTTTTAGAATTTATCATTTTTACACGACACTTTAACTTGTTAAATCTAAAATATTCTTTTTCTGAAATTACGGTTACTTTTTCATTTGGTAAAACAGGTACATAGAAATCAATCACGTTAGATGTTAAAGCTATTTGTGCTTTTATGGTTGTTGAAATTTTATCTTTTAGTAAAAATATTCCCAAACAAACAACGCCAATTTGTGCCATGGTTTCCGTTAAAATAACACCTGGTGTTATTGGGTTTTCCTTAAAATGGCCTTCATAGAAAAACGCACTTTCTTTAAAGGTATAATTTCCTGCAACACCACTTTCTGAAATTTCTGTAAGTTCATCAACAAACAAAAAAGGTTTTTGATAGGGCAGGTTTTTTATAATTTGTTTTTGATTCATTTTAATAATTTTACCACTCTAATAAAATACGTTGTGCAGAGAACCCTGGTCCAAAACTTAGCATTAAGCCTCTTTCTCCTTTAGCTGGGTTTCTATCCATAAAACGCTCTAAAACATATAAAACTGTTGCGCTAGACATGTTGCCATACAAACGCAAGACTTCTTTTGTATCGTCTATATTCTTTCCTAAAGCACCAAATAAATCTTCTACAGTTTGCACAATTTTCTTTCCTCCTGGATGAAAAATTAAATGATCTATATCTTCAATTGTCAAGTTGTTTCTTTCTAAAAAAGGATGTACGATTGCCGGAAAATGATCTGAAATTTTCTTTGGAACTTCCTTGTCTAAAATCATTTGCAAACCTGTATTTACTAAATTAAAACCCATCATACTTGTGGCATCGTAAAAATGATACATCGCTTCATCTATAATTTCTGGCCCTTTATCTTCTTCGTAAGAAGATAAAATTACCGCAGATGCTCCGTCTCCAAAAATAGCAGCACTTACAATGTTTGTCATCGAATAATCGTCTAATTGGAATGTTGCTGTTGGTGCTTCTACGGCAATTACGACAGCACGTTTATTCGGATTCGCTTTTAAAAAATTCTTTGCATAAATAATACCAGAAACACCTGCAGCACAACCCATTTCTGTAACAGGTAAACGCACAATGTCTTGTTTCATTTGCAGTGAATTAATTAGGTATGCATCCATAGACGGAATCATAATACCGGTGCAACTTACCGTTATAATAAAATCGATATCGGTTGCTTTTAAATTTGCTTTATTTAAAGATTTTTTAAGTGCTTGTTCTCCTAAGATTACCACCTCTCTTGCGTAAATATTGTTTTTTTCTTCGAAAGAGGTTGCTACAAACACATCTTCAGGGTCCATAATAGAATACCTTTTATCAACTGCAGCACCCTCAAAAAGTTTAGTAACTTTTCTCTGAAAACGTTCGTCTTGATCTTGCATCCATAATTTTACAAAAGGTATAATGTCTTTTGTTTCTCTATAATATTTCGGAAGTTGTTTTGCAACAGATGTTATTTTTACTTTCATTTTTCGACCGGGATTTCAATGTTTTTTATACTTAAAGTTTCCTAAGAATGCTTTATGACTTTCTGCTTTTTAATACTTCAAAATCCATTGAAAACGGAATGCCCATTTCCAAGAAATTTGTGGTTTTACTTTTAATTTTTTTGAGATATGCGCTAATTCGTTTCTTTTAAACCCTCTTAAAACAGAAGTTAATCCATCTTCAATTATCATGTTGTTTTTTATAAAAACAGACAATAACATAAATAAATAATACGCTAACTTATGCCTGTGCAAATCATTTACTACAATCCCTATTTTTGTTTGTTTTAAAGTGTTTCCTAAAAAAGAAACCAATTGCGCTTCTTTGAAATGATGCAAAAATAGCGTTGCTAATACCACATCAAATTTTCTGTTTTTGAACGCTTCAGAGAAAATATCTTCCGTTTTAAAACTTAGCTCAGGAAATTCCGTTGATAATTCATTTGCGTAAGCAATAGCTGTTGGATTTGCATCCATACCAATCAACTTCATTTTATAGCCGTTTTTTCGTCCGAACTTAGCAACATCTCGTAAAATATCTCCATGCCCACAACCAATATCTGCAATAGTTAGTTCTTGTTCTTTTGGGTGGTTTTTTAATACTTTTTTCAATGCCTTTACCGTCATTAAATTTCCGCCCAACCAACGGTTTATGTTTTCTAGTTTATCTAAAGTATCACGCAACAAATCGCCACCAATAGAAAAATCGTCCATTAACTCTTCTTTGTCTGTTCTGGTTTTTGTGCTGATAAAAAAATCCATTATATCTTCATTGGTTTACCGTGAGTTTGCTTAATTATTATTGGTAATAAAAAAGGAAGCTTCTTTAAAATTTGTAATAAAACGGAGGCAATTGTATTTTTTCTAAACAACATTGCAATAAAATGACCCGCTTTTAATCGCAAACTAAACTTTCGATTCCACTGTCTAATATATTGCTTTTCCAGTTCTTTTCTTGTCTCAATTTTACCATTAAAGTAATTTAGAATCAATTTAGACGCTAATTGCGCAGATTGAATAGCCATGCTCATACCGTTTCCACAAAGTGGATGAATCATTCCTGCAGAGTCACCGCACATTAAAATATGATTTTCTACTGGTTTTTTGGTTTCAAATGAAATTTGACTAATGCTTAATGGTTTTTCAAAAAGAGCTTCAGAACTGTGAAAAATCTCCTTTAAATAATTGTTTTTAAAAACAACTTGTTCTTGAAAATCTTCTATATTTTTATACTGTTTAAAAGTTGCATAATTTGTAATATAACACAAATTAATTGCGTTATTTTCTACTTTAGAAACCCCACAATAACCTCCTTTAAAATTATGAAGCGCCACCAAATCCTCTTTAAAATTTCCTTTTACATGAATTTTAACTCCTAAATAAGGCGATTTCTTCTGAATAAAATTGCGCCCCATTTTTACATCCAATAAAGAGCGTTTTCCGAAAGCACCAATGGTAATTTTTGAAGTAAAAATGTTATTATCTTTTGTTTCCACCTGAAAAACATCTTTTAAAAAGGTAATATTTAAAACAACATCCTGTAAAATTGTAACGCCGTTTTCTTTTGCCTTCTCTGATAAAACAAGATCAAATGTATACCGAGAAATTCCGAACCCACCCAAGGGCAGCTTTGCCGAAATTATGTTGCTTTTTGTAGTTGATAACTGAAATTTATTGATTCTTACAGCTCCAAAATCAAACGGATTTACCTCCAAAAAATCTAAATATGGCAATACTTCATTAGAAATATACTCACCACAAACTTTGTGTTTCGGGTATTCGTTTTTCTCAATTAATAAAACCTTTTTTCCCATTTTAGATAAGTGAATTGCATTGCACAAACCCGCCAGACCACCACCAATAACTATTATATCTAAAGCCTTTCTATTCATTTATTAATGCTGCTAATTCTTTACCTACCAAGCTACCAATTGCAACACCCATTCCACCTAAACGAACTCCACAAAAAACATGACTAGAAAGTTGCTTTACAATAGCTTTTTTCTGATCTCCAACACCCATAATCCCACTCCATCTGTGTTCAATTTCAAAAGAAGTGTTTGGTAAAATAGTTGTTTTTAAAATATTTTCTAATTCATTTTGAATAATTGCTGTTTGTCCAAACTCGAAAGTTTCTTCCGTTTTAAAATCAAGGTTTCTTCCACCACCAAACAAAATTCGATTGTCTATATTTCTAAAATAATAATACCCTTTGTCTAAATGAAAGGTTCCTTTTATTTGTAAGTTTTTAATTGGTTTTGTTATGAGCACCTGTGCTCTTGCTGGTTGGACTTTTTCTTCTAATAATTTATTTGCAAAACCATTGGTTGTGATAAAAAGTTTATTTGTTTTAAAGGTAATTTTATCTGTTGTTATTTCAATATCTGTATTACCTTCTGTAAAACTTTCAACAGCGATGTTATTTAAAATTTTAACGCCTAATTTCTGCACTTTCTGCATTAGTTCGTACCCCATTTTCCCAGTATCAATCTGGCCTTCAAAATTATTAACAATATACCTATTATGTACTTTTTTGAAATTAAATGTATTGTCTGAAACTGAAAAAACATCCGTCTTAAATATAGGTTTTAATAAATTATTAATATCGTCCTTTTTTGAAATACACTCCTTAAAAAAAGTTTCAGAATCACACAACTCAAAGCCTTTATTTTGTTGAAAATCAATGTTTTTATCTCCTAAATTACTTCTTAGTAATTGCAACCCTTTCCAACGATTTTCTACCAAATTATATACTTCTTGTTCTGTATGATAACTCAAGTCATCTATCAGCTCCGAAAGGCTTCCAAAACATGCAAAACCTGCATTTTTTGTGCTTGCGCCTTGCGGTAACATTCCTTTTTCAAGAATTATAATTTTTGCTGCAGGATGTTTTTTCTTTAATTCTAAAGCACAATTTAAGCCTACAATACCACTACCTACAATTGTAAAATCAATGTTAGAAAACCACTCTTTTAATTCCCAATAACTATACTTCATTTAAATCTCTTTTTCAAAACAAATACTATTTTCCATGTCGCTGTATTGGCCGTAATTTGGTGTTACTTTATAGGTATATTTTTTATAAAATGCCACCGCTCTAATTTGCCGTATTCCAGTTTCTAAGACACACTTTGTATGCCCTAACTCTTTTGCCCAGCTTTCTAATTCATATAATAATTTTTGTGCAACACCGGTTCCTCTATTTTCTTTTAAAACAAACATTCTTTTCAATTCAACAATAGTATTATCAAACTTTTTAATAACCCCACAACCTACTGCAGTTCCAGAAACATAAGTTACAACAACTTCTTTTAAAAGATCAAGATTATTAAACTGATTGTAAAATTCATGTTCATCTTCATCCGTAATTTTTAAATAGGCATCTAATTCTTTAACTAAATTCATAAAATCTTTGTTTTTAGAATTAGTTCTTATTGTTTTTATATTCATTTTTAATATAAATTTTGTCTCTGTAAAGAATGAAGCAATCTGTTAACTTATAAATAGATTGTTTTATTACAGCTCTTTATAACGGCGTGCCTAATCAGAATTCAAATTGTAATTGCACCCAAAACGGAACAATTTCTTCAGTATTTAAGTTTCCAAAAGACACCCCTAATAAACGAACAGAATTTACTAATTTATCTTGATACAGAAGCTCTTTTACCACGGGAAAAAACTCCTTTTTAGTTTGCATAAAATTTGTCTTTGTTTTACTTCGTGTTTGTTGTGTAAAGTCAGAGTATTTTATTTTTAAAGTAATCGTTTTGCCTTTGGTATCTGTTTTTTTCATGCGCTTTTCCAGCTCATCGGCAATCTTATCTAGCCGTTCTATCATAAAAATTTCTGAGGAAAGGTTTTCGCTAAACGTTCTTTCTGCGGCAATAGACTTGCGTATTCTATTTGGTTTAACAGCACTATTATGAATGCCTCTCACAATATTGTAATAATGTGTGCCAGATTTACCGAACGACTTTACCAATTCTTCTAAAGGTTTTTTCTTTATATCATTCCCTTTAAATATCCCTAAATTATACATTTTTGAGGCGGTAACTTTACCAACACCATAAAATTTATTCACCGGTAATGCTTCTAAAAACTGAAGCACCTCCTCTGGGTGAATTGTTTTTTGTCCGTTTGGTTTGTTAATGTCCGAGGCTACTTTTGCAATAAATTTATTAATTGAAATTCCTGCGGAAGCTCGCAAACCTGTTTCCTTATAAATACGTGCTCTAATTTCTCTGGCAATGTCATTTGCAGACGGATTCCCTTTCTTGTTTTCTGTAACATCTAAGTATGCTTCATCTAACGAAAGCGGCTCTACCAAATCTGTATATTCGTAAAAAATTGCTCTAATTTTTAAAGAAAGCTCTTTGTATCTCTCAAAATCTGATTTCACAAAAATAAGATGCGGACATTTTTGTTTGGCTAAAAAACTGCTCATAGCAGACTTAACGCCAAATTTTCTTGCTTCATAGCTTGCCGCAGAAACCACCCCTCTTTCTTCACTTCCTCCAACAGCAATAGCCTTACCTCTTAATTCTGGATTGTCTAATTCTGCTACAGATGCATAAAAGGCATCCATATCTACATGAATTATTTTTCTAAAAGGAGGCAGCAATTCCATCTGTCAAAAATACAAAAAAAGAGGCTCGGTGTTATTCCCTAACAGATAAGAATCTATCCTGTTTTATTTTTCTTTTAAAAATTAGCTACAAAAATCAACACAAATATTCGATACTCTTTGTAGCTCTTTAGACAACTCCTCTTCTTCCCAAGGATGAGAAACATTAAAAACATGATCTGCATTTTCTATCACCTTAAAGATGCTTTTAGAATTCCATTTATGCAAACTTTGAGCCTCTTTAATTAAAACTGTGGTATCTTTATTTCCATGAATTATAAGCTGTGGAATCTCTAAGTTTCGAGTGGCTTTTTCGATGTTTAATCGTTTTTTATTTTTATCAAAATCTGTGTAAAATTGATAAAAATGAGGCATTTCTTGCTTAGTTCGTCCGTTTTTCACATAAAAAACACCTTTTTTAGCCCATTCTTGAAAATTCGATTCTTTTGGAAATCTAGATTCATAATCTGAAACTCCTGCCAAAGAAACCACTTTCTTAACACGGCTGTCTTCCGTTGCTTTTAAGAGTACAATTCCACCACCTCTACTATGCCCAATAATTGAAATATCGTGAATATCTACTTCGTGTTTATAATCAGAATTGTTAGAAATCCAATCTAAAACACTTTCTAAATCATCTAATTCTTTTGTGTAATTATTGTTTCCAAAAGCTTCTAAATCTGGAAAATCTATGGAGTCTTCTGCGGTGCCTCCATTATGAGAAAAATTAAATTTAATGAAGAAAAAATTTGCTTTTGCAAATACTTCAGCCATTAAGTTCCAAGCGCCCCAATCTTTAAAGCCTTTATACCCGTGACAAAAAATAACTACTTTTTTTGGTTGACTCGTTTCTTTATAAAAAACATCTGTTACAATTGGTTTGTTGTGTCTTCCTTCAATAATTATATCTTTTATAGTACGCATTTTTCTTTAAATAAATAGTTTTAAAAATGTTATAAGAGCAACTAAAGCGGTTAAAACACTTAAAATAATATTGATGTCTTTTGTTCGTTTTCCTGTTTTTTGCTGAATTATATTTGCAAATCTTACATACACAAAAAGGATACAAAAAGTACCAAGTATAGTGCCTAAAATAAAAAAGAAGATAGGGAAAACCTCAAAACTAAAAAGTCCGAAAAAATCTAAAGCAACAATAATTCCGCAGAAAAAAGGAATGGCAAACATGTTTAAAAAGGATAAAGTAATTCCTGTTAAAAAAGGGTTTTCCTTTTTAGACTTTATGCTTTCTGTTTTAATTTTTCCTTTCTTAGATTCGTTATAGAAATAATAAGACAGTCCTATAAAAATAACAATTCCTACTTTTTCTAAGGTTTCTAGTATTGTTGGGTTTTCTGCAATGTACTTGGTTAAAATAACAGCAATAACTACTTGTGGAATTGCAGCGATAGAGACGCCTAGAGCGTATTTTTTAGCTCCTTCTGCTCCTTTTTCTAGACTAATCCTTATGGCCGTCATGTTTAACATACTGGGGGTTATAGAGCCTGTAAAAGAGAAGAAAAACCCGAGGAAAAAAAGAGAAACAAGCATCATTTATAGAAAATAAATTTGGTAAATATCACTTTAAAAAATAAGTTGCACAAAAAAAACGCATCAAAAAATCTGATGCGTTCATATTCTATTTTCTTTAAATTATCAAGCGCTTACACAACACCTTGCGCCAACATAGCGTCTGCAACCTTTACAAAACCAGCAATGTTTGCTCCTTTAATATAATCTATCGTTCCATCTTCGTTTTCTCCGTATTCTACACAAGAATCATGAATGTCTTCCATAATATCTTTTAATTTATCATCTACCTCTTTACGAGACCAGCTTAAACGCAATGAATTCTGACTCATTTCTAAACCAGATGTTGCAACACCACCCGCATTACTCGCTTTTCCTGGAGCAAATAAGATTTTTGATTTTTGAAATTCGTGAATTGCTTCTGGCATAGAAGGCATATTTGCTCCTTCAGAAACACACATACAGCCATTTGCAACTAGTGCTTTTGCTTCGTCTCCATTTAATTCATTTTGAGTTGCACACGGCAAAGCAATATCACATTTTACAGACCAAGGTCTTTCTCCTGCAATAAATTTCGCGTTTGGATACTTAGCTACATATTCACTAATTCTTCCGCGTTTTTCGTTTTTAATAAACATAACGTGTTTTAATTTTTCTGAATTTATACCATCTGCATCATGAATATAGCCTTTAGAATCTGATAATGTTAAAACAGTAGCTCCTAATTCTATCGCTTTTTCCGCCGCATACTGCGCTACGTTTCCAGAGCCAGAAATAACTACTTTTTTACCTTTAAAAGAATCGTTTTTACGCATTAACATGTTCTGCGCAAAATATACTGTCCCATACCCTGTTGCCTCTGGTCTAATTAAAGATCCACCCCAAGATGCGCCTTTACCGGTTAAAACACCCGTAAATGTGTTGTTTAATTTTTTGTACATACCAAACATAAAACCAATTTCTCTTGCCCCAACACCTATATCTCCGGCAGGAACATCTGTATTATGTCCAATGTGTCTATATAGTTCACTCATAAAAGCGTGACAAAAACGCATAATTTCATTATCTGATTTTTCTTTTGGATCAAAATCAGAACCTCCTTTTCCTCCTCCCATTGGTAAGGTTGTTAAAGAGTTTTTAAAGACTTGCTCAAAAGCTAAAAACTTTAGAATACTTGCATTCACAGAAGGATGAAAACGCAAACCTCCTTTATAAGGTCCTATTGCAGAATTCATTTGAATTCTATACCCTCTATTTACTTGTATTTCACCAGCATCATCTACCCAAGAGACTCTAAAAGAAATTAATCTTTCTGGCTCTACCATTCTTAATAAAATATTTTTTCCACTATAAATATCGTTATTTGCGATATACGGAATTACAGTTTCTGCAACTTCTTGCACCGCCTGTAAGAATTCTGGCTCATGGTTATTTCTTTTTGTAACCATTTCCATAAACTCATTTATCTTTAATTCTTCTTTTTTAACCATATTTTTTAGGAATTTAATAAAATTTACCGGTTACAAAGATAGTTAATTTCTGAATCCGCAATTAAAAAAACAATAATTATTTATTCCTCAAAGCACCTTATTTCAATCGATTTCGAAAGCACATATTGTTTTATTGACTTTAGGTAGATAAAACGCTAAAAAAAACACTAAATTTGTACCTTAATTTTACCCGAAAATGTTAGATAAAGTAAAAGAGCTTATTGGTGATGTACAGGCTTTTAAAGCAAACACCAAAGATGAAGTAGAAACATTTAGAATTAAGTTTTTAGGGAGCAAGGGTTTGTTAAAAGACCTTTTTGCAGAATTTAAAAATGTAGATCCTGCATCTCGTAAAGATTTCGGTCAAGCTTTAAATACTTTAAAGAAGTCTGCAGAGGATAAAGTTGCAGAATTAACAGATACTTTAGAAAGCGGTTCAAGTGATCAGTCTTTTTATGGAGATTTAACACGTCCGTCTGAACCAATTAACCTAGGTTCTAGGCACCCTATTTCATTAGTAAGAAATCAAATTATTGAAGTTTTTAATAGAATTGGTTTTACTGTTTCTGAAGGTCCAGAAATTGAAGATGATTGGCATAACTTTACAGCATTAAACCTGCCAGCACATCATCCTGCAAGGGACATGCAAGACACGTTCTTTATTGAACAAAATCCAGATATTTTATTAAGAACACATACTTCTTCTGTTCAGGTGCGTTATATGGAAGAAAATAAACCACCTATTAGAACCATTTCTCCTGGTAGAGTTTTTAGAAATGAGGATATTTCTGCAAGAGCACACTGTATTTTTCACCAAGTGGAAGGTCTATATATAGATACCGATGTTTCTTTTGCTGATTTAAAACAAACGCTTTTATACTTTACAAAAGAGATGTTTGGAAAATCTAAAATTAGATTACGGCCTTCATATTTCCCGTTTACAGAACCAAGTGCAGAGGTAGACATTTATTGGGGATTAGAGACAGAAACAGATTATAGAATTACAAAAGGAACTGGTTGGTTAGAAATTATGGGCTGTGGTATGGTAGATCCTAACGTACTAAAAAACGCAAATATAGATCCAACAAAGTACTCTGGTTATGCATTTGGAATGGGAATTGAGCGTATTGCAATGTTACTGTATCAAATACCAGATATTAGAATGTTTTACGAAAATGACAAACGTTTCTTGGAACAATTTAAATCCGTTATATAATGAACTACTTTACACAGATTTGGGACGAAGAAAGAGATGATGAATATGCAAGTTGGGGAACCTCTATTTGGTATTTTGAAACGAATGATGTTGATGAAGTTTTAAAACAAATTACAGTTTATAAAAACGGAAAGGTTACAAAATACGATTTAGAGAAGCAAGAAAATGAATTTGGTGGGTTGTGTGAGGGAGCATTAACCATTGATGATTGTGATGGCGATGTAATCTCTAAAGAAACTTTTTATACCTTTTGGTAAACTATATAGACTCTTAAATAAGTACTGCATAGTTGAAAAAAGACATACAAATACTTGAAGTTACTGGTTTAGAAATGGCAATGGTTTATGAATACAACGATGTTTATAAAACCGATGATTGGAATGTCTACCTTATTAATAATAAAAAGGTGCCTTTAGAAATGCTTGTAATTGTTTCTCAGGGTTTTTCTGCAACAAAAACAACCTCTTTGTTGCGCAAAAAACTAGCCGTTTTACCAGCAAACTCTTTTGCTAAAATTGAGTACATTCAACCAGAACTATTCAAGCTCAACAACCGTTTTCAAGTTACTTTTTTCGAAGGAAACACATTATATGAAAAAACATTTCTCTTCAAAGAAAACACGGTTAAAGAAAGCGCCTTGCGGGCCATTGATGAAATTAAAAAGCGAGGTGTTTTAGCAAAGTAACTATATCACCCAAAAAAACCAATAATTAAATACATGAAAACCGTAACCGTGCCGCCAATAAGTGCATATGGTAATTGTGTTTTTACGTGATCTATGTGGTCGCTAGCAGACGCCATAGAAGAAATAATAGACGTATCTGAAATTGGCGAACAATGGTCTCCAAAAATTCCCCCACCTAAAGTTGCAGCAACGATAATAGTTATGTCAGAGCCGTGCATATTTGCCATTGGAATTGAAATTGCCAACATAATTGCGAAAGTTCCCCAAGAAGTTCCTGTAGAAAACGCAATAAAAGAACTCACTATAAAAACTATTGCAGGCAATAACTCAGGAGATAACCAGCTTTCTGTAATATTAGCGACATAATTACCTGTATCTAAAACCTTACAAGCGTCTCCAATAGCAAACGCTAACAACATTAACAACGCTAACGGCATAAGCTCGCTAATTCCTTTTAAAGTCAAAGTAATCGCTTCTTTTGGCTTCATAATCCCTTGTATGAAATACATAATCATAGCAACCAATAAAGCGGTAATTACCGCATATAAAACAGACGACGACCCAGAGCCCTTTCCAATGGCTTCTGAAGCATGGTTTAATAAAGATGATGCGTTTTCAACAGCACCCCAACCTGTATAAATTAAATTAACTGGCATCATAAAAACCATCACTAAAAGCGGTACAATCATGTTGTAAGCCTTCGCTTCAATTCCTTCTTTTGGTGGAAATGAAGTAACAGCATCTGAAACCATAGGCTTCGAATTAGGGTTCATTAACGCACCGGTTTCTTTGGTTCTTTTTTCAGCCTTTTTCATCGGTCCAAAATCTTTCTTTGTAATTATAACAATGAAAACAATAGCAATTGCCAGTAATGGGTAAAAATTATATTTAATTGATGCTATCATGACCGAAAATGGTTGTTCTATTCCTTGTGTTAACAACAATCCCATAATAAATGCACCCCAAGCATTAAAAGGAATTAAAATAGAAGATGGTGCAGAACTAGAATCTGCTATATACGCTAGTTTTTCTCTAGGAATTCCTAATTTATCAAAAATAGGCCTGTATAAAGTACCAACAGTTAAAGAGCTTATACTGGTTTCTACAAATAAAAGTAAGCCCGTACATGTTGCTAATACCTGAACCATTACCCTGCTATACCCCGATTTCTTTTCTTCCAGTTTTACTAGCTTTCTGTTTATAATATTAATAAAACCCTCTACACCTCTAGAATATTGTATAAAAATTAGCAACGCACCCACTAAAGCACTAAACATAATCGTTCTTGTGTTTCCTTTAGATTGAAAAACATTTACCATGCCCTCAATCGTTGCCAGGGTTCCAGCTAACGGATTCCAGCCCTCTACAATTAACCAAGAAAACCAAATACCAAACAAAAGTGCTATGTAAACTTGTTTTGTTTTCAAAGCTAAAATAATAGCAATAATTGGCGGTATTACTGAAAGAAATCCATATTCCATAAAAAAGAAATTTTAATTTGGTTAAAGGTAATAATTAAAAGAACAAGTTATAGTAGACATAGCAACAACAGATCTAATTTCTAATTATAGAATAAAAAAAGCCAAAACAGATTGTTTTAGCTTTTTAATTTAAAATTTAAATCTAATTAATTAGAAACTATAATCTTATTTATTGATTTCTTCTTTCCTTGTTGAACACTTAATAAATAAATGCCGGATGAGATATTTCTTAAATTTATTTCCTTTGTGAAAGTTGCGCTGTTAGACGCCTCAGACACTTGTAAAATCTTTCTTCCTTGCAAATCAAACAAACTTATAAATACTTTTTCAGCATCTGGATTTGTAATTTTAACATTAAAAATGTTTTTAACAGGGTTCGGCCAAAAATAAACCCCTTGAAGTCTATTACTATTTATACTTAAAGTAGCCTCTCGTATGCTTACTTTGTTATCTGGCAACCATCCTTTTGCCGCATTCATTACATCTACTATAAACTCGTCACTAAAAGCAGTGTCCTGTGTATTAAGGTATTTTAAAGCACCTTTTGATAGTTCTTTTTGTCCAAATGTATCTCCCACAGATAAAACAGTTCCCTTATATTCTAAAAATCCTTTTTGAGGCAACGTTACTAAAGTATATACTTGTGTACTAGAAAACTCTCCGTCTGTAGTGGCAAGCATATTTTCAGCCGAAATTGTATAGCTCGTATTCTTCTCAACAATAATGTTTGAAAGCTCAAGAGATGGAATATTTGTGTTTACTCTCAAATCACAAAGAGTAATGCTAGCGCTGTTTATTTGGCCTCCGTCCCCATTGTATTCATCAAAAAGAACTAGCTCCCATACACCAATAGCATCTTCTCCGTAAAAAGGTAGGCTCATGTTATTTTCTGGAGCAACAGTTCCTGAAACTGCAGGAACATTACTACTACAAGCTAGCTCGTCTGCCGCATCATCAATTGTAATATTCTGAATATCTGGAACACCGTCTCCTGAACAGGGGCTTGTGAATAAAATAACCCCCTTATTTATACTCCCTGGTGCTTTTAAAGAGATTGTCAAATCTCCCGGCCAGGTATGACTAATATCTGTGTTTACGATAATCTTATCAATAATTGCATTATCTAATACGTTCATTGGAACAAAGGCAGTAACACCTGCGATAGTATCCATGCTTGCTGATGAAAAATCTGTCGCCTCATATGTTCTAGAACAGTCACTTATTCCTGTTTGAAAACTATATATTGGAGAGTAATCTCCAGAAACACAAGAATTCTCAGGTTTTATTCTCCAATAATAAACAGTATTATTTTGAATTCCTTCGATTGTGAATTTTGAATCGTAGCTAGTTTCAGAAAATAAAATTGTGCTGAACGAAGGGCTTTCTGAAACCTCTACCAAATACGTTTCTGCATTGTTATTGTTTTGCCAAGAAAGGTCCATTTTTGCCGCTGTAACTCCAGATAAACCATTTGTAGGGTATGATGGTAAAATTTTCGCCCCTAAAAAGGATTGGTGTATTACCCTTAACTGGATAGGTGTTGTTGTGGTCTCGTTCCCGTTGGTTCCTGTTAAATTTATAGTATACAAACCAGGCATAACATTGTCTAAATTTCCAAAAGTTGCTGTAAAGTTTCCATCTGAACTCATGGAACTGTTAGATAAATTTACATTTGCGTTCGTCGGAAGGCCTGATACTGAGAAGACGGTAGTTCCTCCAATTGTTTCAACATAATTAAAATCAAATGTAACTGAATTATCGCAAGATGTTTGATTGCTTTGGCTCGTCAATAAAGCGATTCCTGAAGACACCCCTGTAACAATTAACGATACTTTTTGCGCGCCTCCTTGCAAAGTTCCCTTGTGGCTAATTGTAATTGTATATTCTCCAGAAGCGTTTTCTATATCTACTCTTTCATAAGGGTCTACTATATTATCTCCTTTTTCATTTGTATTAACAGAAGTGAGTTTCCAAGGTAAAAAAGTTGCTGTAGTTTCTCCGGAAGAGTTTGTAACCTTAATATCTAAATCCTGCACTAAAACCGGAGTTGGGTCGTTTACTACTCCTGTATTTGCAACCCCTGGAAGATCTGTCCATGAAATCGAAGCCGATAAAGGCCTTATTCCATCTGATTTAACCACCACTGTGTAAGTGCTCTCGTTTATTAACTCAATTTCTGAAATTATAGACTGAAAACCTTTTTTTGTAACTGTTTCTGCTGCTTTTTTAGCATTCATTAAACCCCAGCCAGAAGCTGCGTCTGGACCTTCGGCAGCAACGTCATCTGCGGTATGCAAAGCCAACCCTTTTAAAGTGGAGGCCTTCATAAAACTCCCATGGGTTTCATTATAATATTGTTGCAGCAATAACAAAGAACCCGCAACATTTGGAGACGCCATTGAAGTGCCTGAACTACTATTATACGCACTATCACTTGAGTCATAGCTAGAATACAAGTCGGTGCCATTTCCCATAAGATCTGGTTTTACCCTAAAGTCGTCTGTAGGTCCCTCAGAACTCCCTGAACTTACCGTAACAGAAACCAACTTACCGTCTGTATTTATTGTAGCATCATTTCCATTTGCAATTACTAAATTATTTTTTGATGTAGCGTGTCCTGTCAATTTATCAAAAGCACTCTCTCCACCTAAAGGGTCTGGATTTACAGAGTTATCAATCCCTTCGTTTCCTGCAGCAACCACCATTAAATAATATGGTGCATTGTACGCAATGTTATCCCAGGTTCTAGATTCATTAGTATATCCTCCAAAATAGTACGCTGGAAGTAATGGTTGGTTGTCCTCATCCCTTACAGCAAAACCATAAGAATGATTTGATATTAACATTCCGTTCGCGGCAGCCGCTGTTACTTCCGCTTCATCATTGTTCCAATCATAACCAACAGCACTTGCTTTTGGTGCCATACCCTTTGCTAATGGATCTACTCCAGAAGCAATCACTGTTCCTGTAACATGAGCTGCGTGAAAATTTTGAACGGCAGAACCATCTCCAACAGAGAAACGATCTTCACCCCCGTCTCCATCATATTCTTGGTGCGTAGCTCTCGCGATTCCTCCGTCCCAAATATGGGCGGTCATACCTTGTCCTTCAATGTTTAATCCTAGATCTCCGTTATTATGTAAAAAATTAGTTCTTGTAGACGCGGCGGCATCTATATTAAATGTTCTATAATACAGTGGTTTTCCCTCCTCAGAAACACGAATCAACTCGAAGTAAGAACCTTTATCGTTTGTATAACTAGTCTTCCAACCCTTTTTAGAGGCAAGTAATAATGCTTTGTTTTTTTCTTTCTGGTAGGCTTCTGAATATTTTTCTTTTAAAATATTTAGTTCCTTTAATTTATACTTTTTTATTATTTGTTCTTTATCTTGCTTGTTTTGAGCAAGTATTGAAACCGATAATAATAGAAACAAGACAATTAAATACTTAAAGCTATGTTTTTTCATGGTAATTGTTTAATGTTTTTGGTTTTTGACAAAATAAAGATACTGCTTTAAGTAACTTGTTTCAAAACTTTAACTTTTTAACCCTCTTCGTTTTACTTAAAAAACAGAAACATTATCAAAAGCGCCCATCGTATTGCAATGGGTTTAGTCTTAAAAAGCTCAGACACCCTGATGTTGTAAAAACCACTGGAGAGTTATTTTCTATAATCTTCTAACTGAAAACCCCTAATAATATAACGTTTTCCCTTGCTAAAATGCATTTCAGAACCCTTTATTTTTAGGTCTATGTATACTCTTTTAAAACTTTTGTTTTTGGTTTGAATGTTATTATTTTACCATCTTCTTACAATTAAATAAATTCTTTATCCTTAGTTGTTGCAGGTTTTCTCATCTCCCTAAAAATAGTTTCTTCTTTTTTCCATTCAGAGGTTTTTAAGTCGAAAGACTCAACCCCTGCAAAGCCTTTCTTGTTATAACACTAAAATAAATACAACTTGTTTTCAAAGAAAATACACGAAATTACAAAACAGGAAAATATAGAGGATTCGTACCATCAGTTATTGAGATGTGTGAGGAAATGGGATTATCTTTTTACAATGATATGCTCTTTTAAGTAATTTTTCTTTTTCGACGCTCCACTTTTTATTGGAAATGTGGTGTGTTTGAACAACCCCTGCATAGTTATTAAAACTAATTGGTTTTGGCTTTTATAAAAACTGCATGGTTTCTCCTTTGTTGCTATACCGAACCTGACTTAACCCTTCTTTGTTTTTCTCGTGTTCACTAGAGGTGTGTTACAGAAAAAGAAACGCTTTTTAACTTATTTAAACGGAAATAAAACTCTCCTTTTTCGTTCGAATAAATAGTTTCGTGTACAAAAAATTACTTTCTCTATTGTTGTATTTGTATCGTAATCTAAAACCCTTGGTTTAACTTCTTGAAAAAAAACAAAAGATATACTAATATTTTATAAAATGGTGCATTAAAAAGAACGTATTATGTTTCTTTTTCGTTTTCTTCAATTTCTTTTGTTAGGTCTAAATCCAATAATACAGGATTTACAATACCGGTGGTTACCACTGTAATTATTGTCATGGTTCCGCCAAAAACAACAGCAGCTACAGGTCCTATTAATTTCGCCGCTAAACCACTTTCAAAAGCACCCAACTCATTAGAAGAGCCAACAAACATAGAGTTTACAGAAGAAACCCTACCACGCATATCGTCTGGTGTTTTTAATTGTAATATGGTTTGTCTAATTACCATAGAAATTCCGTCTGCAGCACCACTTAAAAATAAAGCTAGCACACTCACCCAAAAAAGAGAAGACAGCCCAAAAGCAATAATACTTAATCCAAAGATAAAAACAGAAATTAGCATTTTTTTACCTGTGTTTTTGTTTATGGGTATATAGGTGGTTAAAAACATGGTTACAATACTTCCTATAGAAATAGAAGCGTTTAAAACACCAAAACCTTCTGGACCAACCTTTAAAACGTCTTGAGCAAAAACTGATAAAATAGCAACAGTCCCTCCAAATAAAACAGCAATCATATCCAGAGTTAACACCCCTAAAATTACCTTATTTTGAAACACAAAACGAACACCTGCTTTTAAACTCTCCCCCATTGGCTCACCAATTTTTTTATTTAAAATAGGTTTCTTTTTAATGAAAAACGTACAACCTAAAGATAATATAACTAAGATAAAAACAAGACACAATGTTTTATCTACACCGATAATACCGATTAAGAAACCCGCAGCAAGTGCGCCAGAAACAGATGCGGTCTTCCAGGTACTTGTGCTCCAGGTTGCTGCGTTGTGATATATTTTTTTAGGAACCAACAAGGCTACTAAAGAAAAAATTGTGGGTCCGAAAAACGCGCGTAAGAACCCGCCAAAAAATACCAACCCGTAAATTGAATATAAAACAGCGTTTACAGACCAACTGGCAATAATGCTTTCTGTGGTTAATAGAAACAAGCCTAAACTAATTAAAGAAAAAGCGGCGGTGCAAATGGCTAGCAAATTTCTTTTTTCTCTTTGATCTACAACGTGACCCGCAAATAAAGCAATTGAAAAAGCCGGAATAATTTCCATTAAACCAATAATTCCTAGGGAAAGTGGGTCTTTGGTAATCGAATACACCTGCCACTCTATGACAATAAACTGCATAGACCAACCAAAAACCAAAAGAAAACGTACGAATAAGAAAATATTAAATTCTTTTATTCTAAGCGCCGCATAGGGATCTTGTTTGCTCATATATTACTTCAGTTTCATATCCATTAAAATGGCAAAAGTTTGATTAATGTCTTTTTCTTTCACAACAATTGTCATTTCATTTGTTGTAGAAATAATTTCTTGTAAAGAAATGTCTGCCCAAGCGAGTTGCTTTAATATAAAATAATAAATACCTGATTGTTCTTGGTTTTCTTTTGGGAGTTTTATTGTTAAAGAAGCCAGTTCTAAAACGTTCGCAATTAAATTCTCTTTTTCGAAAATTTCATTTACAAAAGGCTGTAGGTTTTTACTGGTAACAATATTTGTTTCAAAAATACCTTGAGAAACTGTTAAAAAATAATCTGAACTTTCCGAAGATTTGGTTAAAATCTTTGCAATTTCTTTTAAAAGTGATGGGGTGTTTTTAAAAGTAAAATCACATAGGTCTGACCGTACAATTACATCTCCTAAATCTAATGCTAATTTTTTAATGTTTTTTCTAATACGTAGTTCACTTGCTGGAGACAACCTGTTAATAGCCATCATTACCGCGCCCACTTTAACGTCTTTCTTTAAAGCTTCAGATACTTCTGGTAAAATAATTCTTGCTAAAGAAGAAACGTTTATTAATTTCTCGTTTAAAGCTTCTTCGATAAAAGGGGTTTTTCTAATAGTCCCCTCTACAACTTCTTGTATTGTTTTCATTGTATTTGTTTAATAAAACATAATAATGTTCAAATTTAAACAATTAATCTAATGTATTCGTCAACTTTTCGAATTCTTTTTTAGCATTTGTGTGATTGTACAACACGTTATAAACGGCGTTTATAATTGGTGTGTCTGCGCCATTTTCTTCCTTTATTTTAAAAGCACTTTTTATTGCATAATATCCTTCTGCGATCATACTCATCTCCATTTGAGCAGATTTTACAGTATATCCCTTCCCAATCATGTTGCCAAACTGTCTATTTCTACTAAAAACAGAATAACCCGTAACCAATAAATCTCCTAAATAAGCAGAATTATTAATGTTTCTTTTCATTTTATGTACTTTTTTAATAAAGCGTTTCATTTCTCTAATTGCATTACTCATTAAAACTGCTTGAAAATTATCACCATAACCTAAACCGTGTGCAATTCCAGCTGCAACCGCATATATGTTTTTTAACATAGCAGCATATTCTGTGCCAATAATATCATCGGAAATCTTGGTTCTTATGTACCAGCTTTTTAAAGAGTTACTCATAAAATCTGCATGTCCCTCATTCTGACAAGCAATTGTTAAATAAGACAGACGCTCCATTGCGACCTCTTCTGCGTGGCAAGGTCCGGTTATTACGCCAATATTTTCGAAAGGAACAGCGTGCTTTTTGTGAAAATGTTCACCAACAATTAAACCTGTTTCTGGCACAATTCCTTTAATTGCAGAAAAAATAATTTTATTCTCTAATGGTTCTGTTAAGTTTTTAAGTTCACTCATTAAAAAAGCAGAAGGAATTGCGAAAATAAGCACGTCGTAATTGGAAACAATATTATTAATATCGTTTGACAAATCTAATTGATCTGCATATACATCTGCTGCTCTAAGGTATTTTGGGTTGTGATTGTTTTCCTTTATGTGTTCTATTGCAGAGCCACTTCTCATATACCAACCAACCATGTCTGAGTTTTCTGATAACATCTTTACAATTGCAGTAGCCCAGCTTCCTCCACCTAAAACCGCTATTTTTTTCTGATCATTCATCATTCCATCGTTTAAGCTTCAAAAGTAATAAAATTAGTGTCTAATGATATATCCTATTGCGAATTATTATATTTGTAGTAAATTATTTACTAAAAATGAACGTACAAATTATCAATAAATCGAAACACCCAACACCTAATTACGAGACCGATGGCGCTGCAGGAATGGATTTAAGAGCAAATATAGAAAGTAGCATTGTATTGCAGTCCTTAGAAAGGGTTGTTATAAAAACAGGTTTATTTATAGCTTTACCCATTGGTTTTGAGGCACAAGTAAGGCCAAGAAGCGGATTAGCGGCTAAAAAAGGAATTAGTGTTTTAAATTCTCCAGGAACTGTAGATGCAGATTACAGGGGGGAAATTGGTGTTATTCTTGTAAACCTTTCTAAAGAAGCGTTTGTTGTAAACGATGGTGAAAGAATAGCCCAATTGGTTATTTCAAAACACGAACGCGTAAACTGGCAAGAAGTTACTGTTTTGTCTGAAACAGAGCGTGGAGCGGGTGGTTTTGGAAGCACGGGTGTTTAAAAATTATAGTTTTTTATAAATTTGGCTCATCTTTCGAACAGCTGCGTGTAAAAAATGAAAAGGTAAAAAAACATGAGAATGATAGCTATACCCTAGTTTTATATAAAATTGAAATACTTTTGATTGGGCATCCATAGCGTCTAGCCAAATAATTTCATATCCTTTTTTTATTGCTTTAGCGTCCAACCAAGCAAGTAGTGTTTTACCTATTCCGTTTCCTTGTGCTTTTGGGTGAAGATAAATTCTATGCAATTTTAATTGGTTTTCTTTTGATAAACCAGTTAGTTTTTCATCCCAAATAAATCTAAAGTTGCCAACAACCTCGTTATTAAAGAGAATAAAATAATCTTCAGAGTTTTCTTCTAAAAGTTCCTTTAAAATATTCTTTTCACAATATTGAGTGTTTACATACCAATCTCCTTGATCGGTCCAAAAATGACTATAAGCCAGGGGATAAATCTCTTTCATTAACGTGAAAAGAGTTTTAGTGTCTGTCTTTAAAATTGGTTTTAATTGTAAGGTTTCTGTTATATCAATCATCGCTTAAATATAAAAAACCGCTGCAGATTTATTAATTCTACAGCAGTTTATTAAAAATATATAGAACTTATAAAACCTATTCTTGGTTTTCAATAGCGTCTTTTATTTTTCCTTCAAGCTCTTCGGCTAGTTCGGGGTTGTCTTTAATTAAACCCTTTACCGCGTCTCTACCTTGCCCTAATTTTGTTTCTCCGTAACTAAACCAAGAACCGCTTTTCTTAACAATACCTAACTCTACTCCAATATCTAAAATCTCACCAACTTTAGATATCCCTAAGCCGTACATAATATCAAATTCTGCAATTTGAAAAGGTGGCGCAACCTTGTTTTTAACAACCTTAACCTTTGTACTGTTTCCAATAACCCTGTCTCCGTCTTTAATTTGTGTTCTTCTTCTAATATCTAAACGTACAGAAGCATAAAACTTTAATGCATTACCACCGGTAGTTGTTTCTGGATTACCAAACATTACTCCAATCTTTTCTCTTAACTGGTTGATAAAAATAACTGTACATTTTGTTTTAGAAATAGTCCCTGTTAATTTACGCAATGCTTGAGACATTAAACGTGCGTGAAGCCCCATTTTGGAGTCTCCCATTTCACCTTCAATCTCTGCTTTTGGAGTTAACGCTGCAACAGAATCGATTACAACAATATCTATTGCCCCTGAACGAATTAAATTTTCTGCAATCTCTAATGCTTGCTCACCATGATCTGGTTGAGAAATAATTAAATTATCTATGTCTACTCCTAGGTTTTCTGCATAAAATTTATCAAAAGCATGTTCTGCATCAATAAATGCTGCAATTCCACCAGCTTTCTGAGCCTCTGCAATTGCGTGAAGTGTTAAGGTTGTTTTACCAGAAGATTCTGGACCATATATTTCAATAACCCTTCCTCTTGGATAACCACCAACACCTAAGGCTAAATCTAACCCTAAAGAACCAGATGAAATTGCATCTATATCTTCAGTTACCACATCACCTAACTTCATTACAGCTCCTTTCCCGTATGTTTTGTCTAACTTATCTAGTGTAAGTTGAAGAGCTTTTAACTTTGCTGTTTTTTCTTTATCTGCCGCCATTAATATTGCTTGTTTTATTTTTAAATAAGATCGACAAGTTACAAAAATCTAAGATTAATTTCCTAAAAAATAACACTGAAATTTATACTATTTTTACAAAAAGTTTGCAAAAAAATGAATTCTGTAGTGTATTTAAAAAACGATAGTTGTGCGGTCGCAATAGAAAAAGGTGAATTCATTAGTTTTAAAAAAGACGGTGTAGAATACATTCATCAAAAAGGAAGCAAGGGTTGGGGGTGTTCTGATATTGAAATGTTTCCTATTATTGGACCCACTTCTAAAAACAAATATACAGTACATACTAAAAAAGGAGACGCTATTCAAGACCAACACGGTTTGTTAAGAGAAGTTGAATATGTTTTAGTTTGTTCAGACGAAAAATCAGCTCACTTTATTAAAAAATATCAAAAAAACACTAAAATACGTAACAGTAAATTTCCAAAAAAATCTACAGAAAAAGATCTTTCTTGGCCTTTTGATTTTACGTTTGAAAAAAAGTTTTTCTTAGAAAATAATACTTTAAAAATTGATTTTATAATTACCTCTAACAAAGGAATGCCTTATATGTTGGGGTATCATCCTGCCTTTTTACTGTCTAATTCTGGAAAAGAAACATTAATTGTTAATGGTAAAAAAATTACACTTTCTGAAATTCAAGACGTAGGACACAATGCATATCCTGTTTTGAATACTGAAAAAATTGTATTAGAAAACATAAATAGAAACCATTTAGAAATTTCTACCACGGGTTTTAATAACTTTATGTTATGGACACAGGTTGAAAACATGCTTTATATAGAGCCAATTACCCAATATACTTCTTACACAGATCAAAAATTTTCTGAAGACAATATGCATTTATCTGAAGGAAAAAATTATTTTTCTTTTAAAATTAAAGTTTTATAATTTGATAGAAAAGCACCGTCATTTTATAATTTATAAACCCTGGGGAATGATTTCTCAGTTTGTAAATCCAGCTAAAAGAAAAAAAACCTTATTAGGAGATTTATATGATTTTCCAGAAGGAACTATGGCTATTGGTCGTTTAGATGTAGCTTCTGAAGGATTGCTTTTATTAACAACAGATGGTAAAGTTTCTGCAGAAATTAGAAGTAATAAATATGAAAAAGAATACTATGTACAAGTAGATGGGTTGGTTACAGAAAATGAAATTGAACAATTAAGAAGTGGTGTGCAGATTGGGGTTAAAGGAGAAAAATACATGACAAAACCTGGAAAAGCTTTTTGTATTGAAGACCCTAAGTTTCCATTAAGAAGTCAAAAGATTAGAGATGAAAGGCACGGCCCAACAAGTTGGATTTCTATTATTATAAAGGAAGGTAAATTTAGACAGGTTCGTAAAATGACAGCTGCTGTTAATTTACCAACACTACGTTTAATTCGGGTTAGAATTGGAAATATAAAATTAGAGGAATTAAAGGTTAGTGAGGTAAAAGAACTTAGTACTTTAGTGTAGCGTTAAATTATAAACTATCCATTCTTATATGTGGAATTCCGTCTTCTAAATACTCTTCACCTACTTGAATAAATAAATGTGTTTCGTAGAACTTTTTTAAATATTTTTGAGCAGATACCGTAATTTTTGTGACTTTAAAGTGTTTTTTTATTATTCTTATTGAAGCTTTCATTAATTCATGTCCACATCCGTATTTTCTTTCAGAAGCTACTACTAAAACTCTTCCAATACTAGCGTTATCAAAATAATCTCCAGGTTTAAAAATACGTGTATACGCTACAATTTTATTGTTTTTATATCCAATAATATGTAACGCTTTTTGATCTTTAAAATCGATGTCTTGATACACACAATCTTGTTCTACTACAAAGACTTCAGATCTTAATTGTAATATTTTATACAATTCTGTGGTATTTAATTCTGAAAAATATTTTGCTATAAAATTCATATAATATTAACAAGAAATTTTATCAACTCTAGTTCCGTGTCTTCCACCTTCAAACTCTGTATTAAGAAAAACATCTACAAAGCCAATAGCTTGTTGTAAAGAAACAAAACGTGCAGGAATTGTAAGAATATTTGCATTGTTATGTTGTCTTGTAAGCGCAACTAACTCATTATTCCAACATAGTGCAGCTCTTATACCTTGATGTTTATTTGCGGTCATTTGTGCACCATTCCCACTACCACATAAAATAATACCTAAAACAGCTTTACCTTTTTCTACAGCATTTGCTGTTGGATGAATAGCGTCTGGGTAATCCATAGAATTATTTGTATCAGTTCCAAAATTTAATACTAAATGTCCTTTAGTTTCTAAATGTTTTATAATTTCAAACTTGTATTCTGTTCCTGCGTGATCATTACCAATTGCAATTGTCATAATAAGTTGATTTTAGTTGAGTTGAATACAACAAAAATACAGAAACTAACGGTTATCAACAGTTATTAAAATCAAAATTTATATATTTTTAATAACTGTTTCACTATTAAGTTTTTAGTGTTTTAAAAGAATGTTAAAAAGTTGTAATGAAAAAGGAATAAGTTTATTTGTATATTTCTATTTTTATTACAATACAATATCCCTTATCACATACACAACTTTTTTTATGAGTATTTAATAAAAGCTTATAAACATTAATTTTATATTTTATTTACAATTAAAAACTTTTAGTTATTGATAAAATTAAGTTAATAGCTATTTATAACTATTGTTAACAACTCTATTTTAATGTTGATTTATAAGGTTTTAGTACTTAATAAAATGTAGATGTTTTTTAATAACTCATATATTAAAATAAAAAATAAAAAAATTATAATAGCTATTCACACACTATTATAAGCACCATTGTTTTTTAAAATTTAATAAAAGAAATAAATAGTATTATATAGAATGTTCATAAGTGTATAAAAAAGAAAAAAAAGACTTTTAAATAAAATTAACGTATTACAAATTGTATTGCTTTTTCTATAATTTTTACATTTACATTTCCAGTCCCAATCAATTCACCATCTGCCTGTATAAAAGGTTTTGAATTTTTAGGAATTATAGTAATTTCATTGGTTTTATAAGTGCTTACTTTTTTATGCTTTACAATTTTACCAGAATATAATTTAGGAAGATTTATAATAAGATCTAAAAATGTAAAATTTTTAACAATCGAAATATTTAATAAACCACTAGAAGTATCTATATTTTCAGTAAACCGCATTCCACCACCAGAGTATTTACAAATTCCAAAAACAGTCATTAAACAATCTATTTTCATAACTTTTTTATTAATTATAATCTTAAAGTTAGATTTTTTATAAAATAACATTCCATAAAATCCTGCTATTAAATAAGAAATACTGCCAAATTTTTTTAAAGATTTTAATTTACTTACAACATAACCATCATAACCTAAACCAGCTACGTTATTAAAGTAAGTAACAGTGTTTACTGTTTTTAAGACACCAATATCTTGTGTAATTATATTCTTTTTATAAATAATTTCTATAGCTTCTTTAATACTTGTAGGGATGTTATATGTTTTAATCCAATCGTTACCAGTTCCTAAAGGAATTACACTAATAGTTATATCAGAAGTTTTTACATACCTTTGCGTCATTATTCCGTTAACTACATGATGTAGTGTTCCATCTCCACCAACAGAAAGAATGTTTCTAAAACCAATTTTAATAGCGTTTTGTACCAGTGCTATTTCATGTTTAGAAAACTGAGTAAAAGCAAAAGAATAGTCTAAATTCTTGTTTTTTAGTAATTGTTGAATTTCCTTCCATAGTTTAGAAAAATTCCGATTTCCAGAAGTAGGGTTTGCAATTATAAACCAAGATTTAGTATTGGTAGTATTAATATAAGACATAAAAAGTAGGATTAATAATGTGGTAAATTACAAAATAGATTGATAACAGTATTTTAATATAAAATATACTCAATAGTTGTAATTTGCAAAATAGGTTAGTTTAATAAAAACTTTAAATTAACGCATAAATAATATAGTATAGATGACAAAAAAGAAGAAAAAAATATACAAAAAGAAAGGTAATGTTGTAAAAGATATTACTAAAAATATATTTAGAATATTAAACGAAGACAGTTCAAAATCTTATAATTATAAACAGGTTGCGGCAAAATTAAAAATTTCTGATACGGATGGTAAAAATCAAATAATTCAGAAGTTAGCTGAATTAACGGCCACTAAAAAAGTTTTAGAAGTAGAAAGAGGTAAATTTAAAATTAATGCAGATAGAAAATATTCTATAGGTACTTTAGATATTACTTCTAATGGAAATGGTTATTTTATATCTGATGACTATGAAGATGATATTTTTATACCTAATAATAATTTAGGAAAAGGTTTACATCAAGATATTGTAAAAGCATACGTTTATAAAATTAGAAGCGGTAAGAAAATGGAAGCAGATGTTGTGGAAATTTTAGAACGTGCAAAAACTGAGTTTGTTGGTGTTTTACAAAAAAAAAAAAATTTTGGTTTTGTAGTGCCGGATAATAATAAAATGTACGCAGATATTTTTATTTCAGAAAATAAAATGAATGGGGCAGAACACGGTGATAAAGTACAAGCTAAAATTATAGATTGGCCGAAAAATTCTAAAAACCCATTTGGAAAAATTACTACAGTTTTAGGAAAACCAGGAGATCATAATACAGAAATGCATTCTATTTTATTAGAATATGATTTGCCTTACAAGTTTGAATTAGAAGTAGAAAAAGAAGCAGAAAATTTATCGATAGAAATCACAAAAGAAGAAATTTCTAAACGTAGAGACATGCGTAAAGATTTAACTTTTACAATAGACCCTAAAGATGCAAAGGATTTTGATGATGCTTTGTCATTTACAAAATTAGAAAACGGTAATTATGAAGTAGGTATTCATATTGCAGATGTTTCTCATTATTTAGAACCAAAAACGATTTTAGATGACGAAGCATATAAAAGAGCAACCTCTGTTTATTTAGTAGATAGAGTAGTACCAATGTTACCAGAAATGTTAAGTAATGGCGTTTGTTCTTTAAGACCACATGAAGAAAAATTAACTTTTTCTGCAGTTTTTGAAATTAATAAGAAAGCAGAAATTATTAAAGAATGGTTTGGTAGAACAGTAACATATTCAGATCAACGTTTTGCTTATGAGGAGGCACAGTCTATTATAGAAAACTGTGTAATATCAGATACAATACAACCGTATAAAATACCTGAAGCAATTTCTATTACAGATAAGGCTTATGAAGTAACTAAAGAAGTTGTAGAAGCTACCTTAAAGTTAGATGAATTAGCAAAAATTCTTCGTAAAAAAAGAATGAAACAAGGTGCAATTTCTTTTGATAGGGTAGAGGTTAAATTTAATTTAGACGAAAAAGCGAATCCAGTAGGGGTTTTCTTTAAAGAATCTAAAGATGCTAATAAATTAATTGAAGAATTTATGTTATTAGCAAATAAAAAAGTTGCTGAATATATTGGTTTTTCTAAAGGAAAAGCAACAAACAGAACTTTTATTTATAGAGTACATGATGAGCCAAATGACGAAAAACTAGCTTCTTTACAAAATATGGTGCGTAAGTTTGGTTATAAAATAAATACAGATACTAAAGAAACTACTTCAGAATCTTTAAATCAACTTTTAAGTGACGTGTATGGTAAGGCAGAATCTAACATGATTGAAACCCTAACAATAAGAACAATGTCAAAAGCAGTGTATACAACTCAGAACATAGGTCATTATGGCTTAGCTTTTGATTATTATAGTCATTTTACATCACCTATTAGGCGCTATCCAGATGTAATGACACATAGATTACTACAACATTATTTAGATGGTGGAGACACGCCAAAATCAGATAAGTTTGAAGAAAAATGTAAACATTCATCAAACAGAGAAGAATTAGCCTCTAAAGCAGAAAGATCTTCTATTAAGTACATGCAAGTAAAGTATATGCAAGATCATAAAAACGAAGTTTTTGATGGCGTGATAACCGGAACTACAGAGTGGGGAATTTATGTAGAAATTTCTTCTAATAAATGTGAAGGCATGGTAAGGATTAGAGATATAAAAAGTGATTTTTATGTTTTTGATGATAAGCAACACGCTATTATAGGACAATCATCAAAAAAGATGTATCAATTAGGTGATGAGGTTAAGATTCAAGTAAAAAAAGCAGATTTAGAACGTAAACATTTAGATTTTAATCTTGTAGAAGATTAATTTTTATTAAATTTATCACGTAAAAAAATTAAAAATGAAAAAGAAATTTTTTATTTGTGCTTTGTTTATTAACTTAATAATAACCGCACAAACAACCGTAACTAAAAGTTTAGGTGATTTTAATATTATTAAAGTTTACAACGGTATTGAAGTAGAGTTAATTAAATCTACGGAACAGAGGATAGAAATTATTGGAGAGAAATCAGAAAAAGTTAAAATTAAAAATGTAAATAATACATTAAAATTATCCCTACCTTTTTCTTTAAAACCCTCAGAAAACATAGCAGACGGAGAGGTTAAAATTAAACTTTTTTATAGTAGAAACATTAATATTATTGATGCTAATCAAGGAACAACAATTACTTCGAAGGACTTTAATCAAGACAACGTTGAGTTAAACGCACAAGAAAGGGCGTTTATTAATATTACAACTGCAACTAAATATTTAACAATTAGAGCCTCCTCTGGTGGTATTATTAAAGTTTCTGGAACGGCTAAAAATCAAGAAGTAGATGTAGATTTATATGGGGTTTATCATGGTTTTAATTTAAGCGCTATAGGCAATTCTACTGTGAAAGCAGGAACAGGAGCAAGGGCAGAAGTAATGGCAGGAGAAGCATTAAACGCTAAGGTTAGTTTTGGTGGTGCCATTTTTTATAAAGGAAACCCTAAGGTTGTAAAGGATAAAAAGGTAATAGGGGGTATTATAGAAAAAAGAAATGAATAGAAGAATTACCAGGGTTCAAAATAAAAGTTTTTGTATATTTGTAACTAATAAAATTAAAAAAGATGCATAGTTTCTCTATATTTTTTGGAATGGTAAGTGGTGTTCAAATAGCAGTTATAGTTGTAGTTGCTTTACTTTTTTTTGGTGGTAAAAAGATACCAGAATTAATGAAAGGCTTGGGTGGTGGAATTAAAGAGTTTAAAAATGCTGCTAAAGAGGATGAACCAGAAGAAAAAATAGAAGAGAAGAAGTAAAATTTACTTTCAAATAAAATAAATAAAAAGACCACGTTACCTAACGTGGTCTTTTTATTTAATAGTAGGTGTTTTTAATAAACTTCATAAATAAAGGAAGCACTAACCCCCATTACTTTGTCTTTTTAATATTGTTAAGGTCAACCATTAAACACCTTCAGTTAGTATGAGTTTCTTGTCTTTGTTTAATTATTTTAAGCCTTTTAAAATACTTACTCCAGCTCCAAATACATTATTGTTTCCATACCTAGACACTCCTTTTTCTGCCCACTTTCTATCAGTTTCAGCTTCATATAATCTTAATACTGCAGGTTGTGACATTAACTTCTTAGTTTTAACATCGTATTCAGATGCTTCAAATAAACCTTTAGATTTTGCAACAGCTGCTTTTGCTAATGCTGTTTGTTCTGCCTCTTTCTTTTTTGCTAATTCATTACGTCCTAATTGCACTGCGGTTTCAGTTGCTAATTTAGAAACTGCTAATGGAATATCTACGTCAGTCATTTGTAATCTTGCAAAGGTTACATAGAATTCAGGAAGCTCCTCTGCAATAATATTTGCTAACTTACTTTCTGCTTCATTTCTCTTAGTAATATTTAATTCAATTGCTGAGTATTGTGGCACCACTTCTTTTCCTGCTGACTTTAATGTTTTAAGAATTTTAGTTTCAATATCTGAGATTTCTTTATGTATAAAATTAACTTTAGTTCTATCTAATTTATAATCTAAAGATAATTCAACTTTCGTTACCATATTGTCTTTATCATTAAATTCAAAAGTTCTAACTAATGTCTTTTCTCTCACATCATATTCAATCATGTCATCCCAGATCCAATGAAGCCCTGTTGACATTCCTTCGTTATATACAGCTTTCATGTTTGTTTCTCCACCCCAAGACACCTCTACTCCTGCGTGTCCTGAATCTACTGTTGTACATGATCCAAACGACAATACCAATACTACTACTACTACTAATTTAAATACTTTTTTCATGTTTTATTTTGTTTCTTTATTATTTTGATTTTTCATTGCTTCACCAATTTGGTTACTTGCGGTAAAACTAGCTACCATGTCATTTAACATAGTACTACCTGCTTGCGGTGAGTTCGGTAATAAAATTAAATTACTGTTTGTCTCACTACCAATAGATTGTAGAGTATCATAATGCTGAGTCACAACAATTAAAGCAGATGCTTCTTGGCTGTTAATACCCACCCTGTTTAATACATCTACAGACTCCTCTAAACCACGAGCAATTTCACGTCTTTGATCTGCAATACCCTGTCCTTGTAAGCGCTTGCTTTCTGCCTCTGCTTTCGCACGCTCTACAATTAAGATACGTTGAGCATCTCCTTCGTATTGTGCTGCAACTTTTTCTCTTTCAGAAGCATTAATTCTGTTCATTGCTATTTTTACTTGAGGATCTGGATCAATATCTGTTACTAAGGTTCTAATAATATCAAATCCATAATTTATCATAGCGTCGTTTAGTTCTGCTTTTACAGCCAGCGCAATATCATCTTTTTTTACAAAAACATCATCTAATTTCATTTTAGGCACCTCTGCTCTTACAACATCAAAGACATAAGAGGTTATTTGGTCATGAGGATAGTCTAATTTATAAAATGCGTCATATACCTTATTTGCAAGCACCTTGTATTGTACAGATACCTTTAGTTTTACAAAAACATCATCCAAGGTTTTTGTTTCAATAATAACATCTAATTGTTGAATTTTTAAACTTAATCTTCCTGCAACTTTATCTATTACGGGTATTTTGAAATGTAAACCAGAAGGTCTAATAACATTAAACTTTCCGAAACGTTCTAAAATTGCTGCAGTTTGTTGTTTAACAGTAAATAACGAAGCAAAAAGAATAAGGCCAAGTAAGACGATAATAATCAATGGAAGTGTAGGCATAGCTGTTTTTTTTAGAAATTAATAATACTATATTAGTAAAGGTACTGAATTTTAGGATCAACTATAGGACGCAGATTTATATAAATGTTACATTTATAGTAATAAAAACTGAATATTATTGAGTTTTTATTTACTTAAATAAAGAAAAGATTATAATTTATTAATTGCGTTTTCAATTCTTTTAACTGTTTCTTGTTTTCCAATCATTGCTATGATATCAAATAAATGTGGTCCAGCTAATTTACCAACCAAGCTTAAACGCAGTGGTTGCATTACTTTACCAAATCCAACCTCTTTATTAGTAATCCATTCTTTAACTTCTTTCTCTGTGTTTTCTGATGAAAAAACTTCAATATTAGAAATGAATAATGCAACCGACCTCATTAACTCAGGGGTTCCTTCTTTCCAGTTTTTCTTTGACGCTTTTGCTTCAAACTCTATTGGAGCTTCAAAAAAGAAACTAGATAATTCCCAAAAATCGGTTACAAAAACTGCTCTTTCTTTTATAAAAGAAACCACTTTTAAAACAAATTCATGATCTTTTAAAACGCCCTTTTCTTTTAAAATAGGAATATATAAATCTGTTAATTCAACATTGTCTTTACTTTGCATGTATTGCTGGTTGAACCAATGTGCCTTATCTGGATTAAACTTTGCACCAGATTTACTAACACGACTTAAACCAAATTCCTTTATTAATTCTTGTAAAGAGAAAATTTCTTGCTCGGTTCCCGGGTTCCATCCCAAGAAAGCGAGCATATTTATAAAACCATCTGCAAAATAACCATCTTCTTTATAGCCCCTAGAAACATCACCAGAGGCTTCATTCTTGTATTCTAACGGAAACACAGGAAACCCCAACTTATCACCATCTCTTTTGCTTAATTTTCCTTTTCCTACGGGTTTTAAAATTAGTGGTAGATGTGCAAATTTTGGAGCACTCCAGCTAAACGCTCTATATAATAAAAGATGTAAGGGCATTGATGGCAGCCATTCTTCACCGCGAATTACGTGGCTAATTTCCATTAAATGGTCATCTACAATATTTGCTAAGTGGTAGGTTGGCATGCCGTCTCCTTTAAATAAGATTTTATCATCTAAAGTGTTGGTGTCTATTGTAATTTTTCCACGAATTTCATCTTCCATTCGTAAAATTTCGTCTTGTGGTGTTTTAAAACGAATTACATAATTATCACCTGCATTAATTCTGTTTTGAACCTTTTCATTTGTTAAGGTTAAAGAGTTTATTAAGCGTCCTTTTTCTCTGTTGTGCCAATTATAAATAAAGGTTTTTCCCTCTGCTTCATGTCCTTTTCTGTGCGCATCTAACTGCTCTGAAGAGTCAAAGGCGTAATACGCCCATCCTGTTTTAATTAAAAGTTCAGCATATTTTTTGTATATATTTTTGCGTTCAGATTGTCTGTACGGCCCAAATTTTTCATTTTTTCCCGGACCCTCATCAAACGGAATGTTACACCATTCTAAAGTGTCTGTAATATAGTTTTCTGCATTTGCAACATAACGAGACCGGTCTGTATCTTCTATTCTTAAGATAAACGTACCGTTGTGTTTTTTAGCAAAAAGATAATTGTATAAAGCGGTTCTCACACCACCAATATGCAAAGGTCCTGTAGGACTTGGGGCAAAACGAACACGAACATTGGATTCCATTTTTTAGTTTTTTTTAATAAGCAAAGATAGTTTTAAAAAGAGAGAATTGAAATGACAGAGGGATAAAAAGACGTTAGAAAAAAGCGCAATCCTTTTTTTATATAAACAACAATATTTTTTAACAGCTAATTTCTTTGTGAGTCTTTTGAAAAGCTTTATTTTTATTAGTCAATTATGAACGGAATTAAAACGATTACAGATAAATTACATCAGTTTACGCGGAAATATTACGTAAACGAACTAATTAGAGGGGGCCTTTTGTTTTTTTCTATTGGTTTTTTCTATTTATTATGTACGTTGTTTTTGGAGCATTTTTTGTGGTTAAAACCCTCGGCAAGAACATTTTTGTTTTTGGTATTTGTCTTGGTTGAAGTGTTCCTGTTCTGGCGCTTTATTATTGCACCTGTTTTTAAATTAATTGGTTTACAAAAAGGAATAACGCCTGAAAAGTGTTCAAATATTATAGGGAGGTTTTTTCCTGAGGTAAAAGATAAATTATTAAACACCTTACAACTGAAAGAACAGGGCGACCATTCTGATCTATTACTGGCAAGTATCAATCAGAAATCAGAAGAGTTGTTGTTGATTCCGTTTGTTAAAGCAGTAAACTTTAGTAAAAATTTAAAATACCTTAAGTATGCAATTTTACCGGTTGTAATTTTTTTAATTACGTTATTATCTGGTAATAATAATTTACTTAAAGAGAGTCTAGATCGGGTTGTTCATCACAGAACAGCATATACACCGCCAGCTCCTTTTTATTTTAGACTAACAAACAAAAGCCTTCAAGTTGTTCAGGGTAGCGATATTACGATTTATATTGAAACCCTTGGATCTGTTTTGCCCGCAGAAGTAAAAATAAAGTTTGACAAACAGGAGTATTTTTTACAAAATAATGGCTTAGGTAATTTTTCTTTCACCTTTTCAAATGTTCAAAAGCCGATGCCGTTTTTTCTTGAGGCAAATAAAGTTCAAAGCACAAGACATCACCTAACCATAATTAACACTCCAACAATTAATAATATTATTTTAAAATTAGAATACCCTTCTTATGTAGGTAAAAAGAATGAAACAATTCCAAATTCTGGAAACCTAATTGTTCCAGAAGGGACTAAAATTACATGGAATGTTTTAGGCAACCAAACTCAAGAGGTTGCATTTATTGAGAACACAGACAGGGCTTTATTTAACAAGTTTGGCGAGAACAACTTTCAATTTACAAAACAAATAAAGAATTCGTTTACGTATCAGGTTACTTCATCTAATCAAAATTTAAAAGATTATGAGCGCTTGCAGTTTTCTATAGGTGTAGTTAAAGATAATTTCCCTAAAATTTTAATGCAATCCAATAATAATGAGAGCTCTAAAACATCCACACAATTTTTTGGCCAGGTTTCAGATGATTATGGTTTAAGTAAGTTACAAATAGTGTATTACGAAGAAAGTAATCCGCAAGATCAAAAAGTATGTGCGATAGGAATCACTAAAGCTGATATTCAAACTTTTTTTTATTTGTTTCCTGATAGCCTTTCTGTTAACAAAGGGGTTAACTATGAACTTTTTTTTGAGGTCTATGACAATGACATGGTAAATGGAAACAAAAAAGCAAAAAGTACTATTTTTAAGTATAGAGAAAAAACAAATGAAGAACTAAATCAAGAGTTATTAGATGCGCAAAGAAGCACAATTAACAATATGGATCGCGCTATTCTTAATCAGCAAAAGCAGCAACGTGGTATAGAAAAGCTTCAAGAAGGTTTACAAAAAAACAAAAAATTTAACTGGAGCGATAAAAAAAAGGTGGATGACTTTTTAAAAAGACAAAAACAATATAAAGAAATGATGCGTCTTCAAACCAAAAAACTGCAAGAAACCCTCAAAGAAAGTGAAGAAGAAGATAAAACCCTTCAAGAAAAAAAAGAAGAGTTACAGAAAAGAATTGATGAGCTAAAGAAAAACAATAAACAACAGAAATTGCTAGATGAGATTGCTAAGATTGCGGAGAAGTTAAATAAAGAGGAATTAGGTAAAAAAATAAAACAGTTAGCGGAACAAAATAAGCAACAAGAGCGTAGTTTAGAGAGAACCCTAGAATTGGTAAAGCGGTTCTATATAGAACAAAAAACAATGCAAATTGTGAATAAATTAAATGACTTAGCAAAGGAACAGGAGTTGTTAGAAAAAAAGGATGCTGATAATTTAGAAGATCAAAAAGAAATAAAAAAAGGCTTTGAGAAAATAAAAAAGGAGTTAAATGAATTAACAAAGGACAACAAAGGGTTAAAAGAGCCGATGGAGTTGCCAGATGTAGAAGAGGAAAAAAAGGATATTGACCAAGAATTAAACAAGGCAGAGGAAGTGTTAAAAAACAAAAAGAAAAGTTCGGCCAAGAAAAACCAAAAGAATAGTGCCAAGAAAATGCAAAAAATGAGCGCTAAAATGCAAAAAGCAATGTTAGAAATGGAGGGTGAATCTATTGAAGAAAACATGGATGATATGCGTAAAGTTTTAGAAAACTTGATGACTTTTTCATTTAAACAAGAGGCCCTTATGAATAAGTTTGACGCTATTTCTATAACGCATCCTGATTTTGGTAAAGATTTAAAAAAGCAAAATAATATAAGAACTTATTTTGAGCATATAGACGATAGTTTGTATGTGCTTTCGATGCGGTTACCTAAAATATCTTCAAAAATTCAGAACGATTTATCAACAGCACATTATAACTTAGAGCAATCTTTGGAAAATTTTTCTGAGGGAAGGTTTGATAAAGGTATTTCTAATCAACGTTATGTGATGACTTCTGTAAACAATTTATCAGACTATTTAAGCACAATGTTAAATAATATGAAAAACGCATCTATGAAGATGGGGGCAGGTAAAAAAAGTAAAGGCTTTAGTCTTCCAGATATTATTAAAAAGCAAGGCGAGTTGTCTGAGAAAATGAAAAAAGGAAGAGATAAATCTAAAGAGCTTGCACGCAAGCCGGGTAAAAAGTCAGGAGAGGAAAAAGGTGACGGAAAAAAAGGAGAGAAACCAAGTAAAAACGATGAGGCTGGAAAAAACATTAACGAACCGAATGAAGGGGGGTTGGGAGAAAAAGGAACTGTACAAAATGATGATTTAGACGGTGAGCTTTATGAGATATATAAACAGCAGACTCAATTAAGGCAGCAACTGCAAACAGCTATAAAAGAGTCACGACAAGGAAATGAAAAAAACTTTGGGCAGATTAAAAAGGTTTTAAAATCGATGGAACAACTAGAAAACGAAATTTTAGAGAAGGGGTTTAGCGCTCGCACGATTCAAAAAATGCAACAGTTAAACTATGATTTATTAAAATTAGACACAGCGGCTTTAGAACAAGGAAAAGAGAATAAACGCAAAGCAACAGTTAATAGAAATACTACAAATAAAAATGACAAGAAGCCTTTAGATTTTAAAAAGCAGTTCTATAATCAAATAGAGATATTAAATAGACAATCATTACCTTTGCATAAAAATTACAAATTAAAGGTTCGAGATTACTTTTCAGAACCAAACAAGAGAGAGAATGATTAGTTTTAATTACGAAACCAATTTTATATTAGAAAATGAGAATTGTTTTGAAAAATGGATTCAAAAAATTATTTTAAATCACAACTGTGAAGAGGGTGAAATAAACTATATTTTTTGTGATGATGCTTATTTATTAAAATTAAACATCGAGTTTTTACAACACGACACACTAACAGATATTATAAGTTTTGATAATTCTTTAGGAAGGCTTGTTGGAGGAGATATATTTATATCTACAGAAAGAGTTGCAGATAATGCTAATGATTTTAAGGTTTCTTTTTTAGAGGAATTACAAAGAGTAATGATTCATGGGGTTTTGCATTATATCGGCTTTTCTGATAAAACACCAGAGAGTCAAAAAGAGATGACGACTCAAGAAAACGACGCTTTAAAAGAGTTAAGTATCTTATTATCAATTAATTAAATACAAAGTTTCACGTGGAACTATAAAGAATGAGTTTATTTTCAACAACATTTGATGTCATCGTAATAGGTGGTGGTCACGCAGGTAGTGAAGCTGCAGCCGCAAGCGCAAACATGGGCGCTCACACATTGTTAATCACGATGAATTTGCAAAATATTGCACAAATGAGTTGTAATCCTGCAATGGGTGGAATTGCAAAAGGACAAATCGTGAGAGAGATAGATGCTTTAGGTGGTTATAGTGGAGTGGTTACAGATAAAACCGCAATACAATTCAAGATGCTTAATAAATCTAAAGGCCCTGCAATGTGGAGCCCTAGAGTGCAATCTGATAGAATGCAATTTGCGGAGTGTTGGAGAACAATGTTAGAAGAAACAAAAAATGTTGATTTTTATCAAGATTCTGTGACTGGTTTGCTGTTTGATGGGGCCAAAATTATAGGTGTAAAAACAGCTTTGGGTTTAGAAATAAAAGCAAAAACTGTCATAATTACAGCGGGTACTTTTTTAAACGGTTTAATTCATATAGGTGATAAGAGTTTTGGTGGTGGAAGAGCAGGTGAGGGAGCCTCTAAAGGAATTACAGAAGAATTGGTTAAAAAAGGTTTTGAATCGGGTAGAATGAAAACAGGAACACCTCCAAGAGTGGATGGGCGTTCTTTGGATTATTCAAAAATGACAGAGCAACCAGGAGATGAAATCACTGAGAAATTTTCTTATTTACCAACCACAGGATCTTTAAAAAAACAACGCTCTTGTTATTTAACTTACACAAATCAAAAAGTACATGATTTGCTTCGCGAAGGTTTTGATAGGTCTCCAATGTTTAATGGAAGAATTAAGTCTACAGGGCCAAGATACTGTCCATCTGTGGAAGATAAAGTAGATCGTTTTGCTACGAAAGACAGACATCAAATTTTTGTAGAACCGGAGGGTTGGACGACGGTTGAAATGTATGTTAACGGGTTTTCTACATCACTTCCAGAGGATATTCAAGACAAAGCAATACGTGCGGTAGATGGTTTTGAAAATGTAAAATTTTTAAGATATGGGTATGCAATAGAATATGACTTTTTTCAACCTACGCAATTAAAACATTCTTTGGAAACAAAGCTGATTGAAAACTTGTTTTTTGCGGGTCAGATTAATGGAACAACAGGTTACGAAGAGGCGGCTGCACAAGGATTAATGGCAGGGGTAAATGCTGCACTAAAAACACAAGGAAAGGAGCCTTTTATTTTAAAAAGGAACGAAGCATATATAGGTGTTCTAATTGACGATTTAATAACAAAAGGAACAGAGGAGCCATATAGAATGTTTACTTCTAGGGCAGAATATAGAACTTTATTAAGGCAAGATAATGCAGATTTAAGACTAACTCCTTTAGGTTATAAATTAGGTTTGGCATCTCAAGAAAGAATGGATCGTGTTTTAGAAAAGAAACAAAAAACCGCTTTATTAATTAAGTTTTTGGAAGAGACAAGTGTAAAACAGGAAGAGGTAAACCCTATTTTAGAAGCTAAAAACTTAGCACTTGTAAATCAATCTATGAAGCTTTTTAAAGTTGCATCTAGACCACAATTGTCGCTTGCAGACTTTAGTGATATAAGAAAATTAAAAGATTTTTTAAAGGAGCATACTATTGCTAAAGACGTAATCGAGCAGGCAGAAATTCACCTAAAGTATTCGGGTTATATAGAGAAGGAAAGAAACAATGCCGATAAGCTAAATAGGTTAGAAAACGTAGTTATTCCCTCTAGTTTTAAATATGAAAAAGTGAAGTCGTTATCCTTTGAAGCAACTGAAAAATTAAACAAAGTGAAACCAACATCTATTTCGCAAGCCAGCAGGATTAGTGGTGTTTCACCAAGTGACATCTCTGTTTTGTTGGTTTATATGGGTAGATAAAAAAATAAAACTTCAAATGTTCCTCGTGGAACATTCTTAAGATTAAAGCAATATGAACAATCAAAAAGAGCTTTATAGCAATTTAACTACGCTCTTAAACTGCAAAGACAATACCGTTTCTGGAGATTATTTTGAAGTGATGCAGCATAAAGAATATGAGATGCTGGTAACATCTCCTGTTCCTAAAAACATAGAAGACTACTATAAAAGTGAAGCTTATATTTCGCACACAGATAGTAAAAAAACAATCTTTGATAAGGTCTACCAAGTGGTAAAAAACCGCACATTAAAACAAAAACTTTTATTATTAAACTCTTTTAAATCGGGGTCAAAATCGGTGTTAGATTTTGGAGCAGGAACTGGAGATTTTTTAAAAACTTGTAAAAACAATAATTGGCATGTTTTAGGTGTTGAGCCAAATTTAGAAGCAAGAGAAAACGCAGCTAAAAAAGGAATACACTTAAAAGAAAACCTTTTTGATGTTACCAATCAAAAATTTGATGTAATTACACTTTGGCATGTTTTAGAGCATGTGGAAAATTTAAAAAGCACCATTAAGACTTTAAAAAGCTTATTACATCCTGGGGGAAGAGTTGTGGTTGCTGTACCCAATTATAAAAGTTACGATGCTAAGTTTTACAAAGAACATTGGGCAGCGTATGATGTGCCAAGGCATCTTTGGCATTTTAGTCAAAAGGCAATACATAAATTATTTTTAGAAGCAGAAATGATTGTAGAGGAAACACTTCCAATGAAGTTTGATAGTTATTATGTATCTCTTTTAAGTGAAAAAAACAAAACAGGAAAATCAAATCCTATAAAAGCTTTTTACAGAGGTTTTCTCTCAAACCGAAGGGCTAAATCCACAACAGAGTATTCTTCTTTAATTTACGTGATTAAAAACAATTAAAACTCATTTTAAAGACAAAGGGTTTAAATAATTCTAATTATGTTATATAATTATATACCTAATAAATTAAAGGGCTTTAAAACGATTGTTTTAAAGCCCTTTTAAATAAACAAAATTGATTAATTTTTTATTAGTATAGTTTTTAGCTATTTAACAAAAACACACCACCAACGGTTATAATAAAATAAACACCTAAAGACATAGCTCCCGCATAATCTTTAGCAAGTCGTTGTCCGATTAGTAAAAAAATTAAAGCGATTGCAGAAAGCTCAACGCCTAATAATGCAATTTCTTTTGCTTCAGAGGTGTATAATTCATAAACACCAATACTCATTAAAACACCTGCAACTATTTCAACGATTAAAACAATTCCTAATAATAAAGGAACGGTATTTTTCAAAGGAGAGTTTTTAAAATGTTCTTTAATAAAAGAAACATTTCCTGTCCAATCTAAAAGCTTGTCTATACCAGATTGAATAAAAGTAATAATTAAAAAAAATAGAAGTAAGACTTCTGCGGGATAATTTGATAAAAATTTCATTTTTTATGTTTTAAGTAATTGATAATCAGTAATTAAGGTTCTTTATATGCGTAAAGGGAGCTTCCGAATACTTAATAGTAGTGACTTTTAATTTTATCTACAATTGTTTGAGCTAGTTTTTCTTCACTTTCAAAGGTCCAGCCAGCAACATGTGGAGAAAGAAGCACTTTATTTGAATTTATTAAATATTGAAATGCTGTGGGTATTTTATCAGTAGTGAAAAGGTTTTCAAAAGAGGTTTTTTCATATTCTAAAACATCTAAACCAGCGCCTAAAATTTTACCAGATTTTAATGCAATAACTAAATCTTTTGTAACCACAGAGGTTCCACGTGCGGTATTAAGGAGCCAAAAATTTTTCTTAAAACTTTCGATAAAACTAGTATTTACCATATTTTTTGTGAGTTCTGTTTGAGGAGTGTGTAAGCTTAAAACATCAACATTTTGCTGCAATTCTCGCAGTGAAACTTGTTTGCAACAATCATCAGAAACAGCAGCTTTTAAATCATAACAAAGTACTTCAACATCAAAACCTCGAAGTTTTTTTGCGAATGATTTCCCCATATTTCCGTATCCAATTAAACCTATCGTTTTCCCATCTAACTCAACTCCACGGTTTTCTTCACGCAACCATTGTCCTTTTTTAACCTCTCTATTTGCTTTGTTTAACTTATTAAAGAGAGATAACAACATGCCTAGAGTGTGTTCTCCAACCGCATTTTTATTTCCTTCTGGGGCTGCAATTAGAGTAATTTCGTTATTTTTTGCATAGTTACAATCTATATTTTCTAGTCCAGCTCCAACTCTGCCTATAAACTTTAAGTTTTTTCCTTTTTCTAAAAAAGAGGCATCAATAGAAAAACGACTTCTAATAATTAGACCATCATATAAATGTATTTTAGCTACAATTTCAGCTTTTGAAGAGGTATAATCTTCATCATTAGTAAAACCTAGGTTATTTAATTGTTCTATTAAAATAGGGTGGTTGGTATCTAGGTGAAGAATTTTCATAGAAGATTTTTAAGTTTGTCGTCCTAGCAAAAGTAACAGTTAAAAAGAATGAACTTTAAGTACTTGTTTTTGTGGAAATGACAATTGTTTATAGTACAAGTGAAAGTTAGTACTGTTCTTTATCACTCGGAAAATCACCACTTTTTACATCAGAAATATAACTTTCGAAAGCACCCGTCATGTCTTTGTATAGATCTAAATAACGTCTTAGAAAACGCGGATTAAATTCATGAGTCATTCCAATCATATCATGGGTAACTAAAACTTGCCCATCTACTCCGTTTCCGGCCCCAATTCCAATAACAGGTATCGAGATTGCTTCTGCAACTTGTTTCGCTAATTTAGCAGGCACTTTTTCTAACACCAATGCAAAGCAACCAATTTTCTCCAGCATTAAGGCATCTTCCATTAGTTTTTCTGCTTCTTCTTCTTCTTTTGCTCTTACAGTATAAGTTCCGAATTTATAAATAGATTGTGGGGTTAAACCTAAATGCCCCATTACTGGAATACCGGCATTTAAAATTCTTTTTATAGATTCTTTAACCTCTCTACCTCCCTCTAGCTTTATTGAATGTCCTCCAGACTCTTTCATAATTCTAATAGCAGAACGCAAGGCCTCTTTTGGATCAGATTGGTAGCTGCCAAATGGTAAATCTACCACAACCAAGCAGCGCTCTATAGCTCTAACCACAGAACTTGCGTGATAAATCATTTGATCTAAGGTAATGGGTAATGTGGTTTCATGACCTGCCATAACATTTGAGGCAGAATCTCCTACAAGTAAAACATCAATTCCAGATCTGTCTAAAATTTTTGCCATTGTAAAATCATAGGCGGTTAACATAGAGATTTTCTCTTTGTTAGCTTTCATCTCTACAAGAGATTTTACAGTAACGCGTTTATATTCTTTTTTACCTACAGACATGTCTTATCGTTTTTTGATGAGGTAAAAGTAAGAAATATCAATAGATATTTAACAAATTATAAATTATAACACTTTTCTTTGATTCATTTATTTTTTGGTTTAAACTCGAACAAAGAAGTGCTAAGCTTTTAATGCGATAAATTAAGATTACATTTGATACTTTATATAATATATGATGGAAGAAAAACATGCTTTAACCCCTAATCAATGGATTGATAATTATGCAGATTACTTGTATAATTTCACTATTTCTCGTGTTAATAATAGTGATTTAGCTAAAGATCTTTTACAAGAAACTTTTTTAGCAGGCCTTAAATCTGCAAAAAATTTTCAAGGAAAAGCAACTGAAAGAACCTGGTTGGTGTCTATTTTAAAAAGAAAAATTATAGATCATTATAGAAAAATAAACTCTAAAAAAGGACAGGCAGAAGTAAGAATGGATTTTTATGATGATGGAGAAAATAAGGGAAGTTGGATAGAAGAGCGTGTGCCACAAAACTGGGATAATACTTCTGAAAAACAAATAGAAAGGGAAGAGTTGAGGAATCAACTAGAAGCATGTATTGATAAATTACCAGAAAAATATGCCATTGTTTTTAGAATGAAAACTGTACAGGAATTTGAAACAGAAGAAATATGTAAGGAGTTAGGTATTAACTCGGCAAATTTATGGGTAATGATACATAGGGCTAGAATACAGTTGAGAAAATGTATGGAAGATAATTGGTTTAACAATTAAGAAATGTTTAGAAATTTAAAAATAACATGCGACCAAGCCACAATTATTTGTGATAAAAACCAATATAGTGAAGCCACAATAAAAGATAAAATAAAGCTATATATTCATCTTGTTGCTTGCAGAATTTGCGTTAAGTATACCAAACAGAATACAACGTTGTCTAATTTATATAAAGGACACGCTCAGTATTGTAAAGATCTAAAACACTGCCTGTCTGAGAAAGACAAAGAAGATTTAAAAGCTTTATTAGAAAAAAACAAAGAATAAAAACACCTCAATTAGAATGCATTTTCTACCAGAAAAAATAGATAATTACGTTGTAGCTCATTCACAAGAAGAGCCAAACATTTTACAAGAGCTAACAAAAGAAACTTGGCAAAAAGTGTTAAACCCAAGAATGCTAAGCGGTGCTTTTCAAGGCCGAATATTGTCTATGATTACTAAAATAATTCAACCTAAAAACATTTTAGAGATTGGCACATATACCGGATATTCTGCGCTGTGTTTAGCAGAGGGTTTGTCTTCTGAAGGAAAAATAATTACGATAGATAAAAACGAAGAACTAGAAACACTTCAAAATAAATACTTCGAAAAATCTGGATTTAGAAATAAAATAACTCAGTTTGTAGGCAATGCAATTGAAATTATTCCTACAATTGATGAAAAATTTGATTTGGTTTTTATCGACGCAGACAAATCTAATTATATTAATTATTTTCATTTAATTATTGATAAGATGAATTCTGGTGGAATTATTCTATCTGATAATGTTTTATGGAGCGGTAAAGTTGTTGCCGCATTAGACCCGAAAGATAGCGATACAAAAGTACTTTTGGCGTATAATAAAATGATGAATGAAGACACAAGGATAGAAACGATCTTGTTACCAATTAGAGATGGTTTAACAATAAGTAGAGTACTTTAGAAAACTTATAATTGTCTTTTTATTGGACCGGTAAGATCTTCAATATCGTCTTTAACACTGCTAATTTCCTTGTTAACATCTTTAGCAATATCTGTATCAATTCCTGTAGTATCAGAACTGTCTTTTATTTCCCTTTTAATATCATTAGTTGCGTCTTTTACTTGACGAATTCCTTTACCTAAACCTCTGGCAATTTCAGGAATTTTGTCTGCACCAAAGACCATCACCACAATTAACATAATAATCATAACTTCTGGACCACTAATAAATAAGAATGTACTATTCATACTACAAATATACTGAGTTATTTTTATAAAAAGAATAAACTACTATTTGTTTAACATTACTTTCTTTTAAAATAATCAAACTTTTCAACGATTGTTATTTTTTCAGTAACATTCGCTTAATTTCATTTAATTTCATCAACGCCTCAATGGGTGTTAAAGTATCAATATTAGTAGCCAAAATTTCTTCTCTAATGTTTTCTAAAAGAGGGTCATCTAGTTGAAAAAAGCTAAGTTGCATTTCTTCGTGTTGTGTTTGCTTTAAAGCATCTTTTACCTCTGCACTTTTATTATTTTTTTCTAACTGTGCTAGTATTTTATTAGCTCTGTGAATTACTACATTTGGCATTCCGGCTAGTTTAGCAACATGAATTCCAAAACTATGGTTAGAACCACCAGAAACCAATTTACGCAAGAAAATAATGTTGTCTTTTAACTCTTTTACAGACACGTTAAAGTTTTTAATACGCTCAAAAGTAGCCGTCATTTCGTTCAGTTCGTGATAATGTGTAGCAAACAATGTCTTTGCTTTAGAAGGGTGTTCGTGTAAGAATTCAGAAATTGCCCAGGCAATCGAAATTCCGTCATAGGTAGAGGTTCCTCGCCCTATTTCATCTAAAAGAATTAAACTTCTTTCTGAAACATTATTTAGAATAGAGGCGGTTTCATTCATTTCTACCATAAAAGTAGATTCTCCCATGGAAATATTATCACTAGCTCCAACACGTGTAAAAATCTTATCTATAACACCAATTTTAGCATTCTGTGCGGGCACATAGCTACCCATTTGCGCTAACAAAACAATGAGTGCCGTTTGTCTTAAAATAGCAGACTTACCAGACATGTTTGGCCCGGTAATCATAATTATTTGTTGTTGATTTCTATTTAGTACTAAATCATTTGCAATATAAGCCTGATCTATTGGGAGCTGTTTTTCAATTACTGGATGTCGCCCATTTTTAATTTCTAAATCGGTACTTTCATCCATAACAGGGCGCACATAGTTGTTGTCTATTGCTAAAACAGAAAAAGACAGTAAACAGTCAATTTTTGCAATTATTTGTGCATTTTCTTGCACAATTTGTACAAATTGAATTATATATTGTAATAATTTAGAAAATATTTCTTGTTCTAATTTTTGAATTTTTTCTTCTGCACCTAATATTTTTGTTTCGTATTCTTTAAGCTCCTCGGTAATATAACGCTCTGCATTTACGAGTGTTTGTTTCCGAACCCATTCTTCAGGAACTTTGTCTTTCTGAGAGTTTCTAACTTCAATAAAATAGCCAAAAACATTATTGAATGAAATTTTTAAACTTGAGATTCCCGTGCGCTCTGTTTCGCGCGCTAGCATATCATCTAAATACTGTTTTCCAGAATTAGAAATGGCACGTAAATCATCTAATTCTTGATGTACCCCTGTGGCAATTGCATTTCCTTTATTAATATTTACTGGTGCATGGTCAAATAAAGTTTCAGAGATTTTAGCAATTAAATCAGTTCCCATGTGTAACTGATTTCCAAGAGCTTTTACAGCAGGGTTTTTACTGTTTTCTGCAGCTAATTTTATAGGTAAAATAGCTTTTAAAGAATCTTTTAATAAGACAATTTCTCTTGGCGAAGCTTTTGCTGTGGCAACTTTAGAAATCAACCGTTCTAAATCTGATATTTGTTTTATTTGATAGGTTACTGTTTCTGAAAATTCGTTGGAGTCTATAAAAAACTTCACCAATTCGTGACGATTTTGAATGTCGTTTATATTTTTTAAAGGAAGTGCCAACCACCGCTTTAGTAGTCTTCCGCCCATGGGCGAAATTGTTTTATCGATAACATCTAAAAGTGTAACAGCATTTAAAGAATTAGACCTGTATAGCTCTAGATTTCGGACAGTAAAGCGATCCATCCAAACATAATTATCTTCGGCAATTCTACTAATAACCTGTATGTGTTTTAGTTGATTATGTTGCGTTTCTGATAGGTAATACAGAACGGCACCGGCAGCTATAATTCCGTTTTTAACTTCATGAATTCCAAAACCCTTTAAGCTTTTTACGGCAAAATGATTTTGTAAAGTATCATTAGCGTATTCCTTTTGAAAAACCCAGTCGTCTAAATAAAAGGTATAATATCGGTTTTCAAAAAGTTCTAAAAACTGTTGCTTGTGTTGTTTTTGAACTAAAACTTCGCTGGGGTTAAAGTTCTGCAACAATTTATCGATGTATTCCGCATTTCCTTGCGACACCAAATACTCACCTGTAGAGACATCTAAAAACGAAATTCCGAGTTGTTTTTTATCAAAATGAATCGCTGCTAAAAAGTTGTTTGTTTTGCTTTGTAAAACTTCATCATTTAAAGACACACCGGGTGTAATTAATTCTGTGACACCACGTTTTACAATAGTTTTGGTCATTTTAGGATCTTCTAATTGATCGCAAATAGCCACCCGCATACCAGCTTTTACCAACTTTGGTAAATAGGTGTTTAAGGAATGGTGTGGAAATCCTGCTAACGCTGTTTCTGTCTCACTTCCTGCACCACGTTTTGTTAATGTAATTCCTAAAACACCCGCTGCTTTTTTAGCGTCTTCACCAAAAGTTTCGTAAAAATCTCCCACACGAAAAAGCAACATTGCATCAGGATATTTTGTTTTGATGGCATTGTATTGCTTCATTAAAGGAGTTACTTTTTTTGGTTTCTGTTTTGTCAAGTGTTTAGAAAATTAAAGTTAGTTTTGCGAATATAAAAATTAGTAAGCAGTATTCAGTAGCAGTTTATAGTGAACTTATCCACAAAGTATGCGAAAATTAAAGAATAATGAGTTAGGTAGAATTACAGTAGATGCTTTTAAAGCCGTTGAAAAAACACCAATTATTGTAGTTTTAGATAATATAAGAAGCTTAAATAATATTGGTTCTGTTTTTAGAACTAGCGATGCTTTTTTGATAGAAAAAATATATTTATGTGGTATTTGTGCAACTCCGCCAAATAAAGAAATTCATAAAACAGCTTTAGGTGCAACAGAGTCTGTAACTTGGGAATATGTTGAGGACACGCTTAGTTTAGTTGAAACATTAAAAAGAGATAACATTAAAGTACTAGCTATTGAACAAGCAGAAAATAGCACTAAACTGAACACCTTTTTTCCTGAAAAGAGCGAGAAGTACGCAATTGTAATGGGAAATGAAGTAAAAGGAGTGCAGCAAGAAGTTGTCAGTGCTTCAGACTTGTGCATTGAAATTCCACAATTAGGAACGAAACACTCCTTAAATATTTCTGTAACTACAGGTGTTGTCATTTGGGATTTATTTCAGAAAATGCAATAAAACAACTCATTTTTAACTTTAAAATTCTATTTTTAGTTTTTAAGAAATGAATTTTCCAAAAAATGACGTTAGAAAATAAATCCTCTAAAAAAACATTAATGAGCCCTAAACTAGAATGTTTATGACAATAGACAAACTCTTTCAAAGGGTCACTTATTTTCTTTTTAATAAAAAAAACATACTATTTTTACTTTTATTTGTCAATGTATCGGTGTTTTCTCAAAATGAAAGTAGAGATACTATTGCATTGATATTAAAAGAGTATGTAAAAACAAAACAAGCTCATTTACCTCAAAAAGCATTCTTAATTGCAGAAAAAACCAAGATAGATTCTGTAATTAAACAAACGTATGTTCTTTTTGGTATGAAAAGTTTTTTCAACAAAGATCTTGCTAATTTAACTTTAACAGAAAAGAAACTTCATGCATTTTTTATTAAAACGAAAGACTCTTTTGCTTTAGGAAAGCAATATTATTATAAGTCCCTTTTTTTTAAGGTTTTAAATTCTGGAGATAATTTAGCAAAATCCGATAGTAGTTTATATTATTTAAGTGAATCTAAAAAGATATCAGTTCAATTAAAAGATTCTTTGGAGGCTGGAAGAAGATTGCTTTCGATATCTGCTCTTCAATACAGAGAAAAAGACTATTTCGGAGGTGAAAGCTCAATTATTGAAGGATTACATTTGTTAGAGCCTTCGGGAGAAGTTTTTTTTACGGGGTTATTGTATGAAAGGTTAGGGAATGTTATGTGGAGGCTAGAAAGGCAAGAAGAAGCTAGAAAAAACTATCTAAAGTTTTTTGAACTCCAAAAAAAAATTCCGAACATTAAGTTGAAATATGAAAAAGCTAGGCTACAACTACATTTAGCAAAGACATACGAGACAGAGGGAAACTATACAAAATCAATAGAATATTTTAATAAATGTTTGATGGTAGCGGATCTTAAGGTTGAGAATGCATATAGATACGAAGCAGCATTAGAGGGCCTTTCTTATGGTCACTTTATGCAGGGGGATAAAAAACTAGCTTTAAAAGGATATTTAGAAGTTTTAAAGTCTAGACAATCAAGAGGGTATAAAAGAGGTTTAATTTGGTCATACGCCTTATTAGGAGAACTATACGCATCTAATAATGAAACGAAGAAAGCAATCTTTTTTGTCAAGAAATCTTTGCAAACAGCAAAAGAGCTGCTTACTACTACGAAAAAATTAGAAAACCTTTTACTCTTATCTAAATTAGTTCGCGGAGAAAAAGGTAGGAAATATTTAGAAGAGCGCACACAATTAAATGATAGTCTTCATAAGAGAGAGCGAATTTTAAAAAATAAGTTTACGAAGGTTCGGTATGAAACTGAAAAAAAGGACAAAGAAAATATTTCCTTAAAACTAGAAAACACTAGAAATCAATTGGCTTTAGAAACAGAACGACAGCACAAAATAATTGGTTTTTTAAGTGCAGGTGCTAGTATTTTGTTTCTTGGTTTTGGTGCTAGTATTGTTACAAACAGGAGGAAAAAGTTGGTTTTTGAAGCTAAAATGAAACAAATTGAAGTACGTGAAAAAGAGCGCCAGCGAATTGCCAAATCTTTGCATGATGAGGTTGCTGGAGACATAAGAATGTTGCATTTAGAATTGACGAAAAGAAAGCAATTAGAAGAAGCAAAAAAACTTGCTATTATAAAGGGAACGGTTCGAAATTTATCACATCAATTAAGTAGTGAAAGTTTTGAAAAAGTGTCTTTTAAAAATCAAATTATTAATTTAATTTCAGATTTTTTTGAAATCGATTTTAAAATTAAAGTACAAGAAATTGATGCTGTAAATTGGAAAGATGTTAATAATTCAATAAAAAGAATATTATTCTTAGTGGTTAGAGAAAGTATTCAGAACTCTAAAACACATGCAGAAGCCTCAGCTGTTATCTTAAGCTTTAAACAAACTAAAAAAGCACTTACTTTAACAATTTCTGACAACGGAAAAGGGTTTAACACTGCTTCAAAGAAAGCAGGAATTGGTTTAAAAAACATGCAAGAACGAATAGAAGAGGTTAACGGTACTTTTTCTATTGAAAGTACATTAGATAAAGGAACAAGTATTTATATAGAAATCTCAACGAATGGCAGATAAAATTAGAATTTTAATTGCAGATGATCATCAATTAACACTAAATGGAATACGTTGCTACCTCAAAGAGTTAGGAGGTTTTGATGTGGTGACTATAAATAATTGTGATGCGGCACTTAAGTTGATAAAATCAAATAAAAACACCACTCCTTTTCAAATCTTATTTACAGATTTAAGTTTTGATAATGCTACCCAGCAAACCAATTTAAAAGGAGGTGAAGAATTAATAAAAGCATTAGAAAGAATAAAATAGATATTAAAATAGGGGTAATTACAGGGCATGCAGAAACAAATAGAGTGTACAACGTAATTAGTAATTTAAACCCTAATGCTTATTTATTAAAAAGTAAATGCGATGCTACAGAAATAGGTTTTGCAGTGCAAAAAATATTGCACAATGAGTATTATTATACCCACGAAATACATCAAAAAATACTGCGTAGAAATATTGTTCAAATCCAAATGGATGAGGTAGCGCTTCAAATATTAAAGGAACTTCCAAAACATGTAAAAATCGCAAATTTAGAAGGGATTATCACTAAAAACGACGGAATTAAAATTAAACTAAGGTCTATCGAAACAAAATTAGCAAACTTAAGAACAGATTTAAATGCTATTAATAATATAGATTTAATTTTAAAAGCAAAAGAACTAGGTATTATAGATTAATGTTGGTTTTACGGAAACCCGCAATTTCACGCTCGGCTTTCCGTATAGTTATGAAGCTTGTAAAAATTATTTTTGATGTGTGGTTAATTTATTTTCTGCACGAATGGGAGTAATTGCGGATATACGGTGAAGAACCTGTATCTAAAATTGAAAAGAAAAAGAAAAAACCTTTCTATTAATTTAGGAAGGTTTTTCAGATTCCTAAAATCATTTTAGCAATCATAAAGTAGATTAATATTCCAAAAATATCATTAGAGGTTGTAATAAAAGGTCCCGTTGCAATTGCAGGATCAACACCTCTTTTATTTAAAAATAAAGGTACAAACGTGCCAATTAATCCTGCAATAACAATAACGACAACTAAAGACACAGAGATTGCTAATGCCAGGTCTATTTTGCCTTCATAAACCCACACAAAAAGAAACAAGAAAAGTGCTAAAATAACTCCATTCAAAGCCGCTAACAGCATTTCTTTTAAAAGCCTACTATTAATACTCCCCTTTACATCATCATTTGCTAAACCTTGTACAATAATTGCAGAAGATTGTACACCAACATTACCAGCCATTGCCGCAATTAAAGGAGTGAAAAAGAATAAAGAAGCATACTTACTAAATACATCTTGAAACCCTTCCATAATTATAAAAGCACCAACTCCACCAATTAAACCTAGGAATAACCATGGCAAACGCGCCTTTGTCAATTCAAAAATACTATCATCTGAATCTACATCTTGTGTTAAACCAGCCGCCATTTGATAATCTTTGTCTGCTTCTTCTTTTAAAAGATCAACAATATCATCAATTGTAATTCTACCCAATAAAACATTATTATCATCTACTACAGGTATTGCTTCTAAATCGTATTTTACCATGATTCTAGCAACGGTTTCATCATCTTCGTTCACGTTTACAGCATCTACTTTAGCCTTAGAAATATCCGCAATTTTCTGATCTGATTTGGCAACAATTAAATCTTTTAAAGACAATCTACCAACCAGTTTATCTTCCTTGTCTACAACGTAAATAGAGTGCACTCTTGTAACCTCTTGAGCTTGCCCTCTTATTCTTCGCATACATCCGGCAACCGTCCAAGTTTCGTAAACTTTTACCAATTCTTTTGCCATTAAAGAACCGGCAGTATCGTCTCCATAAGACAATAATTCTTTAATATCTTCTGCTAACTCAGTGTCTTCAAGTTCATTAATTACACGTTTTTGACGGGCTTCTGAAAGTTCACCAATAATATCGGCAGCGTCATCAGAATCCATTTCCTCAACTTCATTCGCAATTTCTTTTGCTGAGAAATTTTCTAGAATTTTTTCTCGAGTATCTTCATCTAACTCTGTAAGAATTTCTGATGTTTTTTCGCTATCTAAAAGTTTTATAATATAAATAGCCTTATCAAAACTAACCTCATCTAAAACTTCTGCAATATCTGCAAAATGGACATCTTCAAAAAGATTTTTTATTTTAGAATCGTTGTTTTTATCAATAAAACCAACTAGGTTTTCGAGAAATTCATTTGTAATTTCAAATGCCATTTTCTATTAATTTTTGCGTTAGAGAAATAAAAGCTTGCACAGACAACTGTTCTGGTCGTTTTGTAAAGATAGGGTCTTCTTTTAAAGTTTCAGAAAGATTGAAAGATTTTAAACTAGAACGCAACATTTTTCTACGCTGGTTAAAAGCTGTTTTTACAACTCTAAAAAATATTTTTTCATCTACAGGGAGAGAATAATCCTTTTTTCTTATCAATCTTATAACACCAGAATCTACCTTTGGTGGTGGATTAAAAACAGTTGGTGGAACGGTAAAAAGATATTCTACATCGAAAAAAGCTTGTGTTAATACAGAAAGAATTCCGTAGACTTTACTTCCCTCTTTTTCTGCAATTCTCTTAGCTACTTCTTTTTGAAACATGCCTGCAAACTCTGGCACAAACGCTCTATTTTCTATTGCTTTAAAAACAATTTGAGTAGAAATATTGTAAGGGAAATTACCAATAATTGCGACTTGTTTTTTCTGAAATATTTCTTTTATTTCCTTCTTTAAAAAATCCCCCTCTAAAACAGAGAAATGTGTTACTGAGGTATCTAATTTAATATGTTCTAAAGGAAAAGTATCATGCAAATAAGCAACAGACTCTCTATCTAGTTCCATGACAGTAACTTTTGCTTTCTGTTGTAATAAATATTTTGTTAAAACGCCCATTCCTGGACCAATTTCTAAAACGTCCTCATATCCAATGCCTGTTAAAGCATCTGCAATGTCTTTTGCAATACCTTCATCTGTTAAAAAATGCTGACCTAAATGTTTTTTTGCTTTTACAAACACAATCTTTGTTTTTATCCTGATATACGCAAAGATACAGTTAAATTTGGCATAATTTTTGGTTGAACTTGACTTTTACAAATCGACTAAAATGTTAAAAAAAACACTTATTCTATCCTTACTATTTGCATTTATTTGTTTTCATAGTTTTTCTCAAGACGGTAAACTAGAGAAAGCTAAAAAGAGTTTAAAAAAAACCAATTCTTCAGGGAGAGCAGGAACAATTTCCGCAAAGATTTCAAATTCCACATCAACCACAAGAAATAATAATGCAAGTGCCATTGAAAATCCGTTTGCCAGAATTATATGGTATGTTGCTGTATATACCGTTTATGGTGCTGTTTTTGAATCTCCATGGGAGATGGAGGGTAGAATGAGTACTGCAGAAATTGCTAATTACCCCTACAAAGAGGCCAAACATGGTAATTTTATATACACAGACTCCACCAACTATAATATCACAAGATTCGACGTTTACAATCACTTTTTAGTTGAAAGTAAAAATTTACATGGGAATGATTTTGGAGTTGATTTTCGCTTTTTGAAAAGATTCGCTTTGGATATAAATTACACTACTTTTTCGGAAAAAATAAACGGCAATAGGGATGCTTTTAACATGTTTTCCACCTTACTAAAATACCACAGAATTAGAACTCAACGTTTTGATGCTTGGTTTGGGTGTTAGACGAATTTTTAATGATGTTAATGAAACTCGGTTTTTAATCGGTTTTGGTGGTGAAATCTTCATTGCAAAACCTATTAGTTTAGTTGCTTCGCATAAATGGGCAACAGTAAATAGTCAATCTGTTAGAAATACCAAACTATTATTGAAATACAATATTAATAATTACAGAATTGCTGCTGGTTACGGAGGTTATAAATTAGGTGTATCAAAGATAAATGCATTTTCTATTGGTGTTGAAGCTAGTTTTTAAATGAACGAGCTTCTGATTAGGTTCCTGTAAACCAGGAATTACGAACTTTATAAAAACGCACTTAATTACGAACACTTGTAGGGTAAAATTCCTCTACAATTTTTAACTCAGTTTTAAAAGTTAGCATTTTATCTGCAAATCGTTTAAGACTTTCTGATTGTAACTTAGGAGCATTAAACTTGTAGTAGTTTTCAAGATCCTCTCTTGAATTTGCCGCATACTGAATAGAATACGTTTTGCCTCCCATTTCTTCTTCTACTAAAACTTCCGTAAGCTTTGCAGATGTAAATTTTCCAGTATTTAAAACTTTAATAATATGAGTTTTAATCCAGTTTAGCCACTCATCATGCACTGTGGCGTCGATATTTGTAGTTACGTTGTATATGTACATTCTTTAGTCTTTAGTTTTCTATTTAAAGTTTAATATTAAAACGATTAATCAGAAATTTTATCAAATTTTATCTCCTCTAAGTTTTCTGTATCTTTTTCGGGCATCTACTAAGTGAATACTAGAAGGATGTTCAAAAATTATTTTCTGGTAGTATTCTTGAGCTTTTTCCTTATTTTTTATTTTATTATGATAGATTTCCGCCATCATAAAATAAATATCATCCGTTAAAAACCCTTGATTGTCTGCTGCTATAATTTTAGACAAACTTAGAAGAGCTTGTTCGTATTTATTTTGTTTTACAAGCAGTTTTGATTGAAAAAATAATACATCATCATAAATTACCTCTCCTGGTATTAAGCCATTTATAAACACCTCTTTTTGCGTGAATAGATTATTTAATTCATTTAATGCTGCATCATTTTTATTTTGAAAAGCTAGTAGTTCTGCTTTAGCCAGTTGCTTTAAACCAGAAGGAATAGAGTCTACTGGTTCGTTATCGGATATTTTTAAATATAATGCGACAGCATCATTCGCAATCAATTGTGTTGTAGCGCTTTTTAGTATTTTTAACTGTGCTTTTGCCCAATCAAAGTCTCCCTTAAAATAACTAGTTTGTGCAATTTTAAAACGTGCCTCTTGTGCCAGTTCATGGTTTTTTAATTGCGTTTGTATTTGTGAAAAATAAATAAGGGCTGTGTTAAATTTTCCAGTAAAAACTAAAACATCTCCTAGCTTTAGTTTAATTCTAGCTTTATCAAATTTAGAATTTGCATACAAAAGAGCCTCTTCTAAAACAATAATTGCTTCTGTTGGTTTGTTCTCATAGAAGGTTAAAAAATCAGCATATCCTACTTGTACTTTAATAGTAGCGGTATTCTTCCCAAAACGGTTAAAAATACTTGAAAACAACTTTTTAGTCTCAGGGTTTTTAGTGGCAACCGCTATTTTAGTGAGGTATAAATTGGCATTAATTATCTCGCTTTTGGTTTTTGATTTTTCAACAACAAAATTGAAACATTTCTGAGAAGCATCAAAAGCGTTGTTCTTAAATGCTGTTTTTCCGACGGTAAATATGGCACTTAAATCTTCTTGGCTTCTTTGGAACAAAGCCTTTTCTTGAATGAGCGCTTTTGTATAGTCTTTTTGCTGAGTAAACAACCAACTGAGTAAAATATTCCAGACATTTTTAGGCTTACTGGCAGATTTTTTTAAAAGTGCTTTTCTAAATAAAATATTGGCCTCGTTTTCAGAATCTTCTGTAATATATTTACTGGTATATCTTTGAATTACATTAAAATATCGATCATTACTATCAACTAGCTCAATATAGGATTCAAACATTTTTTTATAATTACCTTTTTCTCCGTAAATCTGGGCAATTTGAAAAATATAATTTACATTTTTATTAATTTGCATTGCTTTTTCATAGGCTAAAATAGCATTGTCTAATAAATTATATTCTTTAAAAAGGCCGCCAATTACAGCCGCATAAATAGTGCTTTTGTTTAAGGAGTTTAGCGCAATTTTATAATTTATTTCTGCTGTATCTTTTAGTTGTTGTTTTTCGTAATTGTAGCCTAAGTATACATAAAGATAACCATGATCTTTATTGGTTTTTATTTTATCTTTAAGCAATTGCTCGGCAATTAAAAACCTGTCTGTTTCTTGGTAACACGAAACTAACCTTTCTAGATAGTTTGAATTAAAAGGACTGCTATCATATAGTTTTTTATAAAGGAGCGTTGCTTTTTCATAGGCATTTTCTCTATAATAATTTTCAGCTAGAAGGTAATCATTTTGTATTATTTTTTCATTAGTATCTTGAGCAATACTCAAGTTACTAATGGCTATTAAAATAATAAAAAAGAGATTTCTCATGAAATTCAAAGATACTCAAGAAACGCTTTAAATTATTGTTAAACCAATCGTATTTTAATTCCTTGTATGTTTTTTTGGCACTAAAATTGTTTTTCCTTTAGGAAACATATTAAATTATAAATTATGAGCACCTTACAAGTACAATATGAAATAATAAAAAGCAATGGAATTACATTTATGAAAAACGGACAAATAAGTGCGTATTTAATGGCACTTGTAAAAATGAATAAATACAAAAAGCTGCTGACTGTTGTGGCTTCTAATTAGTGTTTTTCATCCAAAAAACGCTATTAGTTTATGTGTTTAGATTTATTATTAATACCAAGAACTAAAAATTATTTATGAAATGGTATCAAACCCACAATAAGGTACTAGTACATCTGGTATTTTAATTCCGTCTGCTGTTTGATAATTTTCTAAAATCCCAGCTAACACACGTGGTAAAGCCAAAGAGCTACCATTTAATGTATGTGCAAATTCACTTTTCCCATGTTTATTTTTAAAACGAAGCTTTAGTCTATTTGCTTGAAAGGTTTCAAAATTAGATGCAGAACTAATTTCTAACCAGCGGTCTTGTGCTGTAGAAAACAATTCAAAATCGAATGTTAAGGCAGCAGTAAAACCCGTGTCCCCACCACATAAACGCAGAATTCTATACGGTAACTTTAACTCCCTTAAAATGTCTTTAATGTGCTCTACCATTCCACTTAAAGCATGGTAAGAATTATCTGGGTGCTCAATTCTAACAATTTCAACTTTATCAAATTGATGCAATCTATTTAAACCCCTAACGTGTGCGCCATAACTTCCTGCCTCTCTCCTGAAACAAGGAGTATAACCTGTGCAACAAATAGGGAAATCAGATTCTTGAACCAAATTACCACGAAACATGTTTGTAATTGGTATTTCGGCAGTTGGAATTAAATATAAGTCATCTTCATTAGAATGATACATTTGCCCTTCTTTATCTGGCAGTTGACCGGTGGCAGTTGCAGATGCTGTATTCACTAAATGTGGAACTTGGTATTCTTTATAACCAGCTGCTATGTTTTTGTCTAAAAAATAATTAATTAAAGCACGCTGCAGTCTTGCGCCTTTTCCTTTATATACAGGAAAACCAGCACCCGTAATTTTTGTACCCAATTCAAAATCTATAATATCATATTTTTTTCCTAATTCCCAATGCGGCAAGGCATTTTCACCTAAATCAGGAATAATTCCTTCGCTGAAAATATTTTCATTGTCATCTTCAGAACTTCCTGCTTTTACAGAGGCATGCGGAATGTTAGGTATTTGAAATAATAAGTTTTGTAACTCTTCAGCAAAGTTATTTAACTTTTCAACTAATTCTTTAGATTGCTCTTTTAGTTGGCCTGTTTTTTCTTTTAAAAGAGTTGCTTTTTGTACTTCACCAGATTTAAAAAATCCACCAATTTTTTTAGATAATTTATTAGATTCAGCTAAAATATCGTCCATAGCAACTTGTGTAGCTCTTTTATTTTCATCGGCTGCTAAAACTCGCATAACGATGGTTTCTGCATTTGCAAAATTACGTTTTGCCAAACCCGTTAAAACAGTTTCTTTGTTTTCTCTAATAAATTGTATCTGTAACATATTTTCTAAGAATTATGAAATGCAAATATATAATTTGTGAGGTAGAAAATTATAAATTATCCTGTATATAATTCCTTGAGGTTTGTTCGTCTTCTTTAAGTTGAAGAATTAAAGAATCAAGAGAATCAAATTTATGTTCATCTCTTAAAAAATAAATCAGTTCAATTTTTAAATTTTTACCGTACAAATCTTTTTCAAAATCAAAGAAATGAACCTCTATTGTTTGGTGCTTTCCATTAACCGTAGGTCTGTTGCCAATATTCATCATACCGTAAACAGTTTTATTTTCTATAATAGACTTTACAGCATACACCCCTACTTTTGGGATGAGCTTGTAATCTTCTTTAATATCAATATTTGCAGTAGGATAGCCGATTGTTCCGCCTATTTTTTTTCCGTTTACAACAAAACCATTTAACATAAAATTATAGCCTAAATAGTTGTTGGCGGTTTTTAGATTGCCATTTGCCAAAGCGCGTCTTATTTTTGTAGAACTAACTGAAACTTCATCTATATCTTGTGCCGGAATCTCTTCTACAATAAAATCATATAAATGGCTGTATTTTGTTAATTGCTCAATATTACCCTCCCTATTTTTCCCAAAATGATGATCGTACCCAATAATTAATTTTGAAATATTAAAAGTGTTTACTAAAATATCTTTTACAAATTCTAAAGCAGTTGTTTTAGAAAAAGCCTTGTCAAAGGGGTGAATGATTAAGTAATCTAAACCTGTTTTTTCTAAAAGTTTAGCGCGTTCATCTATTGTGTTTAGTAACTCTATAGTTGTATTCTTTTGTAAAACCATTCGTGGATGTGGGAAAAAGGTTAATAAAATAGCTTTTTTACCCGCTTCTTTTGCTTCTGAAACTAGCTTTTCAAGTATTTTTTGATGCCCGAAATGAACACCATCAAAAGTACCAATGGTAACAAAAGTTTTTTCGTCTGTGTAAAAGTTAGCAATATTTTTAACTATTTTCAAAAGGAATGAGTTTATCGTAGCAAATGTACGATAACTAATGGTTTTTTTAAAAAACCTCTCGTGTGGTTTTGTATAAATAATATCTCAAAAAATTAACAATATTTTAAGAAAAACATAAAATTTAATGTTAAATAATCGATTATTGATTTTTTTTTGTAATTTGCCTATAGTAAACAAACCAATTTAAATTATGATAAAAAAGATTTTATTACTAGCGTTCCTAGTATGTGGAAGTGCAGCTATGCTGGCTCAAACCACTATTACGGGAACAGTTAAAGACGCAAAAACAGGTGAAGCATTGCCTGGTGCAAACATTAAGGTAGAAAGGAAAGCAGTGGGTACAAACACTGATTTTGATGGAAACTTCTCGTTAAACGTAGCGGATACTCCTCCGTTTTCTTTGCAGATTTCGGTTTTGGGGTATAAAACAGAAAAAGTAGAAGTTACCAAGAACAATCAAAAGATTGATGTTGTGTTGACGGAAAATGAAACATTTCTTGATGAAATAGTGGTTTCTGCATCTCGAACTCCAGAACGTATTATGGAGTCTCCAGTTACAATAGAGCGTTTAGACTCAAGAGCCATTAAGAACACTACTTCACCTTCTTTTTACGACGGTTTAGAAAACTTGAAAGGCGTAGACATTAACTCGAATAGTTTAACATTTAAATCTGTAAATACACGTGGTTTTGCAACATTTGCAAATGAGCGGTTTATGCAATTGGTTGACGGTATGGATAACTCTGCACCAGGATTAAACTTTGCCGTAGGGAATTTGTTAGGAATCTCTGATTTGGATGTAAAATCTGTAGAGATTTTACCAGGAGCATCATCTGCTTTGTATGGTGCAAATGCATTTAATGGTATTATGTTTATGAGAAGTAAAAGTGCTTTTGATGATCAAGGAGTTAGTTTCTCTTTAAAAAGAGGGATTACAAGTCAGAAAGCTGCTGGAGATAATGAATTTAATGATTTTAATATTAGAATGGCATATGCTTTTTCTGATTACTTTGCAGCCAAGGCTACCTTGTCTTATTTAAAAGGTACAGATTGGTATGCTACAGATTATAGAGATGAGATCGATGGCACTTCAATGAGTCACGCGGGGAATACTGCTTATAACGGACTTAACATGTATGGAGATGAAGTTGGAACTACATTAGATTTTGATGCACTTGCTGGTACACCTGCAGGAACATTAGGAGCTACAAGAGTTACAAGAACAGGATATAGGGACATTGACTTCATGAACAATGAGGCAAAGAGTGTAAAGTTTGGAGGTTCTTTAAACTACCGACCATTTGGAGATGACAGGCTTGAAGTTATTTGGAACACTAAATTTGGTTCAGGAAACACCATTTACCAAGGACAAAATAGATACAACATTAAGAACTTTACTTTAGCACAGCACAGGTTAGAGGTTAGAGGTAAGAACTTCTTTGTAAGAGCATATACAACAGCAGAGGATGCAGGAGATTCTTATGATACTCGTTTTGCTGCGATTAACGTGAACAGAGCGTGGAGTTCAGATACAAATTGGTTTCAAGAGTATGCGGGTGCATATTTAGGAGTTGCAGCCCCTTTTGGAGTGCCAGGAATGAATCATGATGCGGCAAGAGCCTTTGCAGATAGAGGACGTTTAGTGCCAGGAACAAGCGCGTTTGAAGCAGCTAAAGAAATTGTTATAAATGACCCGAATTTAGTTACAGGTTCTAAATTTTTAGATAGAACTAAAATGTACCATGCAGACGCAAACCTAAACTTAGGAGATTACATAAGCTTTGCAGAGATACAAGTAGGTGGATCTATGAGGGAATATCGTTTAGATTCTCAAGGAACTATTTTTACCGATTATGATGGGCCTATTTCATACACCGAGGCAGGTGCTTATATCCAAGGTCAAAAAAGAATGTTAGATGACCGTTTAAAGTTAACCGCTTCTGCAAGGTATGACAAAGCACTTAATTTTAAAGGGAATATTTCTCCTAGAATTTCTTTATCATATGCTGCTGGAGAAGACAAGAGACATAACTTTAGAGCTTCTCTTCAGACAGGTTTTAGAAACCCAACTGCACAAGATCAATATATCGGTTTAGATGCTGGTGCGGGAATCTTAGTAGGTACAGCTCCAGATAATATTGACAGATACAGATCTTTACCTTATAATTTAGGTATTAACCCTGCTTTAGCAGGCTATATAAATGCTGTTTCTGGTAGTAATATTGGAGCTACTCAAGTTTTAACAGGAGACATGGCATACAACAATTCTTGGACTGTTAGTTCTTTAGAAGCGTTTGCTGTGAGTAGGAATCCAGCAGATTTAGTGAAATCTAATATTGATTTTGTAGCGCCAGAATATGTAACTGCATATGAAGTTGGATATAGAGGTGTTGTTGCGGGAGTGACAATTGATGTGAATGCCTACTACAATAAATATGAAGATTTCATTGCAAGTAAAAATGCAGCAGCACCATTATATGGGAATGTTTCTTTAAATGATGCCGTAGACATTGCACCAGCACTTGGTTCTCCTACGCCAATGCCAACTCCACTCGCTTTAATTGCTGTAAGTAATGGAGATTATAAAGGAGTTGCTTTTGATTCTAATTCAGATTCAGATATTAGTTCTTATGGTTTGGGAATTGGGCTTTCTAAAAAAGTATTGAACGGATTTGATTTAGGTTTCAATTATTCATATTCTAAATTTGAAGAAGAAGGAGGATCTGATCCAGACTTTGAAGCAGGTTTTAATACACCAGAGCACAAAGTAAAAGTGCAGTTTGGAAAAACAAACCTGTTTAAGAACTTTGGGTTTAATGTAAACTACAGATGGCAAGATGAGTTCTTATGGCAATCTTCTTACTACGATGGAATGGTAGAGGCGAGATCAGTTGTAGATGCACAAATAAACTATACAATCCCGAATTTAAAATCTGTTGTTAAACTTGGTGGAGCCAATTTAGGAGGAAAAGAATACTTTAGTGCACCAGGAGTTGGAGCTACAGGTTCTCAATTCTACCTTTCTTGGACAATAAATAATTAAGCAGGTAGTTTTCTTTTGTAAAAGAAAACACATGTATATGATTACAAAAAAAAGGTTGAGCTTAGCTCAACCTTTTTTTATCTATAAAAACTTTATATTTTTAAGAAAGCATACCAACAGCTCTTTTAACGCCACTTACAAAAACATCTATTTCTTCTTTTGTATTGTAAAAAGAGAAAGAAGCCCTAATAGTTCCTGGTATTTGATAGAAATCCATAATTGGTTGTGCGCAATGATGCCCTGTTCTAACCGCTATGCCAAGCTTATCTAAAATAGCCCCTATATCATACGGATGAATTCCCCCTACGTTAAAAGAGATTACAGCCGTTTTTTCAGCGGTTGTTCCGTATATTTTTAAACCTTCAATTTTTAACAACTCCTGTGTTCCGTATTCTAGAAGCTCATGTTCATAAGAAGCAATGTTGTCAAAGCCTACTGCGTTCATATAATCTAAACCAGCACCAAATGCAATACCTCCACAAATATTTGGGGTACCTGCTTCAAATTTATGAGGCAAGCCTGCATAGGTTGTTTTCTCAAAAGAAACGGTAGCAATCATTTCTCCTCCACCTTCATAGGGGGGTAATTTTTGCAACCATTTTTCTTTTCCGTATAACATACCAACTCCGGTTGGTCCGCACAATTTATGAGCAGAGGCAACATAAAAATCGACATCTAAAGCTTGTACATCTGGTTTTATATGAGGGGTTGCTTGTGCCCCATCTAATAAGACAGCAGCGTTAAAAGCATGTGCTTTTGCAATAATTTCTTCCACAGGATTAACCGTTCCTAGCGCATTAGAAACATGGTTACAAAAAACTAATTTTGTTTTTTCATTTACCAAATCATGGTAGGCATCCATATTTAAAGAACCGTCCTCTAACATTGGAATTACCTTTAAAATAGTGCCCGTTTTTTCACACAGCATTTGCCAAGGCACAATATTAGAATGGTGCTCTAAAGCAGAAACAATAATTTCGTCTCCTTTTTGCAGTATAGAAGCAAAACCAGCAGCAACAATATTAATACTATTTGTGGTACCAGAAGTTAGAATAATTTCATATGCCTCTTTTGCATTAAAATGGTGCTGTACCTTAATACGCGCTTCTTCGTACTTGTCTGTAGCCTCCTGACTTAAAGTGTGCACGCCTCTGTGAATATTTGAATTGTAATTACTGTAGTAATCCACAATTGTATCTATAACAATTTGAGGCGTTTGAGAAGTTGCTGCATTGTCAAAATACACCAACCGTTTTCCATGAACAGTTCTTTTTAGAATTGGGAAATCTTCACGAATTTTATCAACATTAATCATACACGTCATATTTAGATACAAAGATAAAGCATGCATTTGTAAAGTTTTCATAAACTGAATATGATTTTCTTATTTTTACATCACTAAACTATATTTACTATGAAAATATTGAAACGAATTCTCCTGCTAATAGCGGTTTTTCTTATAATACTTGTAATTTCTAACTATCCAAAGTTGAATATTTTAGCAGGATACTCTGCAAAAAACACAACTTCTTCTGTTTTTCTTGGGGAAAGATCCATGGAGTTTACAGACAAAACTGACAATAATTTTTCACCAGTAAATTTAGCTACAGATCTATTAGATATAAAAAACAAGTTTGTAATTTCTTCTGCATTGGGTTTGTTAACTAGAAAAGCAGTTTACAGGGAAGGTTTGGGTGCTGTTTTAACACTGAATGTGAATGATGAAACTGCTTCTTATTTAGTCCCTAAAAGAGGAAATGCAGACAATAACACCCCTTTCCCTTATGGGAACGCTCCTCAAAAAGACACTGTTTTTGGGAATATTAATTATAAGAAACTAAGAGAAACAGTTGCTGCTATTTTTGGAGAAAACAAATCGAGGGCAGTCTTAGTTATTTATAAAAATCAGCTTGTTTTAGAAAAATATGCAGACGGATTTGATAAAGATTCTAGAATTTTAGGTTGGTCTATGACTAAAAGTATTATTGGTACTATTTTTGGTATTTTACAGCACCAGAATAAGATAAACATTCATAACAAAGCACCTGTTGCCTCTTGGCAAAAGGATGCTCGTAAAAACATTACCATCAATAATTTATTACAAATGAATTCTGGTTTAGAATGGGATGAAAATTATGATGAAATTTCTGATGCTACAAAAATGTTGTTTTTAGAAAGAGACATGACGAAGATGCAAGCAGAAAAACCGTTACAATATAAAACCAATGCTTCTTGGAATTACTCTTCTGGTACTTCTAATTTATTGTCGGGAATTTTAAGAGATCACTTTAAAACGCATCAAGAGTATTTAGATTTTTGGTATACAAACCTAATTGATAAAATTGGAATGAATTCTATGGTGGTTGAAAGTGATTTGGCAGGAAATTATGTTGCTTCTTCTTATGCATGGGCAACTGCCAGAGATTGGGCAAAATTCGGACTCCTATACTTGCATAACGGAAATTGGAACGGAGAAGAACTATTTACTAAAAAATGGGTAGACTACATAACAACACCATCGCCAACTTCAAACGGAGCCTATGGTGCGCATTTTTGGTTAAATGCAGAAAAGCAATTTAAAGACGTTCCTAAAAACATGTATTTTGCAGACGGTTATCAAGGGCAGAGAGTGTACGTTTTGCCAGATGAAGATTTGGTTATTGTTCGTTTTGGTCTGTCTTGGTTTGAAGAAAATATATTTTTGAAAGGGGTTTTGGAGTCGATAGATTGAAATTAAGTTGTAAAAAAACCACGCAAATTGCGTGGTTTTTACGTTATACAAAATGCAACTTAGTTGCTTATAAATCGAAACCGATTTTTACATTTAATTTATTTGCAATAATTTTAGCAATACGTTGTTTTACCTCAGGTATCTTTACGCTTTCTAAAACAGTATTTGC